>Ga0334886_1000475_pt1 | contig 61959 bp, 71 predicted proteins | sample GraSluR1_MG_9_FD_207232 | JGI IMG/M metagenome (GOLD analysis project Ga0334886, IMG submission 207232) | Sludge microbial communities from methane-producing bioreactor in Wageningen University, Netherlands - Granular Sludge_27_06-R1 | ecosystem: Engineered > Bioreactor > Anaerobic >... | reverse complement strand
GAGGCATCCGCACGGGTATCAAGACGCCCTTCTACGGCGGCCCGAGAGAGCATATTGGCATCCGCCACCAAGGCGCCTACCGCATCGATACACTGGTTGAGGTTGTTCTTGATTTCGTTGAAGTCACCTTTGTACTCATCGGTGATCTTTGCGGGGATATCTCCCTTGCTGATGCGATCCACGTACTCCGCGGTGACGTTCAAGGGGCCGATTACCGCGTCAAGCGTATCGTTCACACCCTGCACGATGGCCCGGAAGTCTCCCTGATGACGCGAGGCATCCGCACGGGTATCAAGACGCCCTTCTACGGCGGCTACCGCAAGGATTCTGGCGTCCTGGATAAGAGCCTTAAGATGCGCCCGAACCTCTTCAATGATGTCGTTGATGAAGGCCTTCTTGCCGGGGAACTGCTCCAGAGGAGCTTCGAAGTTCCCTTGTCCGAACTCCTTCACACAAGCCATGGCCTTTTTCTTTACCGCGATGTGGCCGTTTACCATATCGTTGACCCCTTGGGCCATCTGCCGGTAAGCCCCCTGGAAGCTCTCCGCCGGGATGATAACGTCGATATCTCCCAGATTGTGCTCTTCGTACATGCGCCGCATCTCGTGAAGAACTCCCGTGAGGGCATCGATACACTGGTTGAGGTTGTTCTTGATCTCGTTGAAGTCGCCTTTGTACTCATCGGTGATCTTCTCGGGAATGTCTCCCTTGCTGATGCGGTCCACGTACTCCGCGGTGACGTTCAAGGGGCCGATTACCGCGTCAAGAACCTGGTTGATCCCCTCTATGATCTTTCGATCGTTTCCCTCAAAAGCCCCCGTATCACCCCGGAAATCGAGCTTTCCCGCCACTGCGGCACGGATAAGCTCCTCCACCGCCTCTACAAGTTCCCGGCTCGCATCGCTCTCCTCAAGAACAGGCGCAGCTCCGGAGAGAATCTCCTCTCTCTCTTCCCGCACATTCCGACTCCCTCCGTCAGGAACGGAACTTTGGAAAATATCTCTCGAAATCTTCTTTCCCATAATTTTTGTCCTCCTTAATACTGGCATTCTCAACGCTTTCATAAATGGGAGCAGTTACCCTCTTTAATAATCTCTCTATAGGGTACTCCGGTCTCTTGCGAAACCGGTACAATCCGGATACGTCAGGAACCCTGCTCTATACCGCAGCGCCGCAGTAGCTCTCCTGCACATTTCTCATACCCCCGGGCTCCTCGGGAGCGGGGGGCGTGCTGCAAGATGCTCTTTCCGTAGGCGGGAGCCTCTTCCAGCCGGATATCCCGGGGGATTTCGGTCTCAAAGACCGCCTCGCCGTAGTGCTCCCGGATGAGCCCCGCAATCTCACGGTTGATCTTTTTGCGGGTCACGGGGTGGCTCATGGAGGTGAGAAGAATCCCCAGAAGCTGGGCCTTAAGCCCCATCCCCCGCTTAAGCCGCTGGATTCCCTCCATAAGGCTCAAAAGCCCCTCCAGGGCGAGATACTCAGGGAAGACGGGGATAAGGTAATACTCCGACGCCATGAGGGCGTTGATGCTCAGTAGCGAGAGCGAAGGGGGGCAGTCGAAGAGAATAAAATCATACCGCTCATCCATCCCCCGTAGCGCTCGGGCGAGGCGCAGCTCTCTTCCGGGAATTTCCGCCAAAATCATATCCGAGCTGGCGAGATTCATCTCCCCGGTGATGAGATCCAACCAGGGGATGCCGGACTCACGGATAATCTCCCGGGGGTCTGCAAGATCGAAGAGCAGATCCGCCGTGGAGGGGGAGAGATCTTCTCGTGCCACCCCTAGCGAGAGGGAGGCAGAGGCCTGGGAATCGAGATCCACCAGAAGTACCCGACGCCCCGAAGTCGCCAGAGCGGCCGCGAGGTTTACCGAGGTGGTGGTCTTTCCAGTGCCTCCTTTGTTGTTAACTATTGTAATCTTCATGGACACTCCTTTCTGGGATCGAAATCCTCCCAGATCCTTGCAAGAGAAGGATCTTCTTGCCGCATGGAACAGAGCACGTTGCGCAGGGTGCTGCGAAGAACCTCGTTATAATTCCGCAGGATAGGGTCTCCGTGGCCGGGATAGATCCCCCGGATATCCCGGCGGCAGAGCTTTTCCAGTCCCAGGACATAACCGATCTCGTAGCTTCCTCCCACCGTCTGGATCTGCAGGGTAGTATCCCCGGGGAAGAGCACCCTCTCCTCGACGCAGTAGAGGCAGATGGAGTCGTAGCTGTGGCCGGGAATGTGAAGCACCTCAAAGAGGCGATCCCCCAGACGAAGCTCCTCTCCATCCTCCAGAAGGGAGTCTACCCCCTCCAGAGATGAGGAGAAGGCATGCACCACCGGAGCGTAGCGCTCCCGCACCGCAGGGAGGTTTGCCGCATGATCGTAGTGGCTGTGGGTGAGAATCACCTGATCCACCCGTTTCTTTCCCACCCCCGTGGAGGCTTGATCAAGGCGCTCGAAGAGCGATGGATCCCGCCCCACATCTACCAGAGTATTCATATCCCGAAGGGCGTTCCAGCTCCCCAGCACAAGATAGACGTTGCAGCTGTAGACTCCGTTTTTCGCCGCCAGATTCAAAATTTTCATTATGCTCCGTCACGCTACGTCACGTTACAAAATTTTGCGAAACACCTGGGCGTTGGATACCAGGGGCTCCCACAGATCTTCAAGCTCCCGGGGCATTTTCTGGGTCTGTTCCATCACGAAAAATCCCCCCTCTTGCAAGGATTCGTGAAACATGCGGATCACCCGGATCCGCTGGGGTTCTTTGAAGTGGAGCAGCACATTCTTGCAGACAATGAGGCCGAAGTCCTTCCGCACTGGTTCAAAGCTCAAGAGATCATGAGTCTCGTAGGAGACGCTTTTGCGAATCTCCTCGGCGATTTTGAAAAAACCGGGCTTTTCCTGATGCTCCTGAAAGTAGCGGGAGAGGATCTCCCCGGGGATGCGCTTCACCTGCTCCTCGGGATAGATACCGTCTTGAATAACCTCTCCAAAGGAGCCACTTTCGTCGATATCCGTGGCATGAATACGGACGTTCCGAAAGATCATGGGGCCCATATTCTCCCGAAAGACGATGGAGAGGGAGTAGGGTTCGGGCCCCATGGCACACCCCGCATCCCATATGCGGATATACCGTCGGGTTCGCAACTCCGGAAGAACGTGCTCCTGGATCATCTCCAGGGTTTGCATATCTCGAAAAAAATAGGTAAAAGCCATGGAATCAGCAGTTCCTCTCTTCCTGCAACGCCACCTGAGAGAGCCCCTGGATATCGAGAATCAGGGCCACCCTGCCATCTGCCAGAATGGTGGCTCCGGAGAAACAGCGGGCCTTCTCATAGGCCTTCCCCAGCCGTTTGATCACCGTCTGGTGCTTTCCTACGATTTCATCCACCACAAAGCCGATGCTGTTTCCCTCCACTTCGGTTACGACGATCTGCTCAATCCGAGGACGCTCTCCCCGCATCTCGAAGAGCCCCCGAAGGCGCACAAAGGGAACCAGCTCTCCCCGAACTTCGATAGTGTGCCGGCTCCCCTGGATATCCTTCGCATGCAGTTCAAGACACTCCTCCACACTGGCCAGAGGAAAGACGAAATTCGTATCCTCCACCCGCACAAGAAGGCCGTCGATGATGGCCAGAGTAAGGGGGAGCTTGAAGATAATGGTGGTCCCTTGTCCCTTGCGGGATTCGATCTCCACAGAACCCCGAAGGGAATCGATCACCCGCTTTACCACATCCATCCCCACCCCCCGGCCGGAGACATCCGAGACCTCCCGGGCCGTAGAGAACCCAGGCTCAAAGATGAGGGCAAAAATTTCGCTTTCCGACGGCTCCGCCCCAGGGGGGAGAAGCCCCTTCTCCACAGCCTTGGCCCGGATGGCCTGGGCATCCAGCCCTCCGCCGTCGTCCTTAATTTTGATGAGTACATGGGCCCCCACATGCACCGCCGAAAGGTGCACTCTCCCCCGGGGGGGCTTTTCCTCCTTTATGCGGACCGAGACCGGTTCAATGCCATGGTCAATACAGTTGCGTATCACATGGGTAAGGGGATCGTTAAGTCGCTCGATAACAATCTTATCCAGCTCTGTATCCCCTCCCTCGGTGGTGAGCATCACGTCTTTTCCCAGCTCGTTGGCAAGATCCCGCACCAGGCGTTTGAACCGGTTGAAGGTGGTGCCCATGGGGATCATCCGAAGCCCCATGGTGTTATCCCGTAGCTCCGCAGTGAGGTGCTCCACATTCTCGGCGATATCCAGCAGCTCCGCATCCTCGTGCTGCCCCGCCTTCTGGCTGAGACGGGCCTGCACCGTCACAAGCTCTCCCACAAGATCCACAAGGATATCCAGCTTATCCGCCCCCACCCGAACGCTGGCATTGAGATTTTCCGCCCGACGCATCTGCCGCAGCTCCTTCACATGCTGCTGCTCCATCAGGGCGGACTCCACCGCATGGGGAGTTACGAAACCGCTCTCCTGAAGGATCTCCCCAAGCCGCTTCTGGGAGGCAAGGGCCTTATGCAGCGCGTCAAGATCCACATCTCCCCGCTCCATGAGAATCTCTCCGAGACGCTTGTAATCTTCTTCGGTCTCCAGCTCAAGCTCATCCTCTTCATCTATCACGTCGATAGTGAGGGTGCACTGATCCTCCACAAAGATAAAGACATCCCGAAGGGCATTCACCTCTTCGGAGGTGGTGATGAGGATATCCCAGTAGAGATAGCAGTTTTCGGGGTTCATCTCCTCCAGAGGAGGGATTTTGTCGAGATGGGCCACAGCGTGGCAGAAACCAAGGGTAGAAAGCTCCTCCAGAAGAAGAATGGGGTTAGTCCCCGAGGCGAAAAGCTCCGGGGCGGGGCGAAAACGGATACGGCAGGTTCGGGCGGTCTGTTTTTCTCCTCCACCGAAGGACTCCTCCTTCGCATGTATCTCCCTGTCATCCCCGCTCTCTTCGTTTTTTCCGCTCTCCCCGCCCCCTCTCGAGGGAAGAAGGCCGCGGAATCCCTCCAGCACCTTCTCCTTCACACAAGGATCCACAGGGCTCTCCCGCACCATCTCCCGAAGAAGATCTTTGGCAGTGAGGGTGTAATCCACCAGATCTCGGGTGATCCCGAGCTTTCCCTCCCGGACGAGATCGTAGGCGGTCTCGATCTCGTGGGTAAATTCGGCGATCTCTGTGAAGCCAAACATGGCCCCGGAGCCTTTGAGGGTGTGCATACACCGAAAAACCCGATCCACCGCACTCCGATCTTCCGGGCTCCCTTCGAGGTCAATAAGCCCCTCTTCCAGCTCCAGAAGAAGTTCCGAGGCTTCTTCTTTATATGCTTCTCGTTCTATGTCCATGAAAAATACTCCCCCATCTGGGAATTACTTCCCGGAACGCTGCTGCAACACTTTGTTCACCAGCTCCAGAAAACGCTCCGCCTTGCAGGGTTTGCCGATCCACGCAGATATTCCGAGAGCCTTTCCCTCATCCTTCACAGGATCTGTGGAATCCGATGTCAGCAGGATCACAGGGACATCCTTATGGCGGGAATTTTTGCGAAGCTCCCGAACAAAGGAAAGGCCGTCCATATGGGGCATGTGAACATCCGTGATGAGCAGGTCCGGCGAAAGGGACTGCAATTTTTTCAAGGCATCTCTGCCATCTTCCGCCTCCACCACCTGGTATCCCGCCTTGGTGAGGGTAAATTTAAACATCTTCCGGGAACTCGGAGCGTCTTCTACCAGAAGAATGGTCTGTGCCATAGAAATTCCCCCTTCTGTACATCCTGTAGCCTCTTGAGCTACTTGAGAACCTTTTTTACCACCGTGATGAGCTGATCCGGCTTGAAGGGCTTCACGATCCATCCCGTGGCACCCGCCGCCTTTCCCTCCTGCTTTTTTGAATCCTGGGATTCTGTGGTAAGCATAATGATGGGAAGGAAGCGGTACTGGGAGAGCCCCCGAACCTCCTTCACCAATTCAATGCCGTTCATGTTGGGCATGTTAAGATCCGTAATCAGCATATCCACCCGGGAACTCTGAATTTTGCCCAGGGCATCCTTGCCATCTTTCGCCTCGATCACATCGTACCCCGCCCCCTTGAGGGTAGTAGAGATCATCTGCCGTACGCTGGTGGAATCATCTGCTGTCATAATAGTTTTACTCATGTTCAAACCTCCCCGCGCCACATTCTCGTCTATCCCTGCCATAATCTCCAGGGCTCTCGTGCCATGGTGGCATCTCTTCCCCCAGACTCCCCTTCGGCGCACCTCCCGAAAAAAGGCATTTTTACCGCAGATCTTTCTCCTGAATTCCCCCGCTTCTGGCAAGATCCTTCACCACCTGGGGGATATTCGTGAAGCATAAAGGTCGTTTGTGCTGGATTCTGCTTTTGCGACACCCCAGCAGAAGCTGCAGTCCCGCAAGATCGCACTCCGTGAGGCCCTGTAAATCAAGCTCCAAGGGGCCTTCATGGTGAAGAGAGCCCAGAAGCTCTTCTTTACAGTGGGCCACTTCGTAGATGGAGAGAGCCCCCTCTATCCGAAGCGTCAGAACTCCTTCATGTTCTTCTTGCTGTACCATCATGGCCGCATCGGTCCTTTCCGTAACTTGCCGTAACAATTTTCTGCAACTGATCTCTCTCACGGAACATCTCCGGCCTCGCCCTTGCGGGTTGTTGTGAAAGGAGGCTAAAAAAAATCTACTCCGGAGATGTCGCCCTGTTCCGCATCTTCCGCAGAAGCAGCATATTCCGGTATGCCTCCCCGGGAGGCGAAAAACTCACGAAAAACGTGGCGTTCCTCGCGGGTAGAGTAGCCCTGAAAGATCTGCAAAAATGCCCTCTCCTGGGGGATATCTCCTGAAATGCCCTGCGGCATCCCCTCCGAGGCTTCCTGAAAAGGTGTCATTTCTTCGGCTATTCTCCGAAGCTCCCCAAGGGCGGTACTGTATTCCTCTTCAAGCTTTTCGATAAAGGCTCCCTCCTTCCGAAAAAGAAAGGCCAGAGAGTCCATCTTAAAGGCCTCCTCCCCCAGAGGAAGCAAAACTTCCTGAAGCGAAACATACCCAGAACCTTCCAGAGAGAGAGCTGTTCCTTTCCGGAGAGGTTTTTTTTCGAGGCCTTGCCGCATATAAAAAACCTGATCTGCCATCGCTTTTGTCGTACTGGCACATTCCATGCGAAAGTGTACAGTGTCTTCTAAAAGTTTTTCAAGCTGTGTGCTCTGAAGTTCGAGGAGGAGCGAGGAGGGCCTTTCGTAAAATTCCCGAAGTCCCTGGAGGATATGCCCCCTCCGCTGACAAGCGGCATCGGGAAACTGCAGAAGCTCCATAAGACCCTCGGTTTGCCGCCGCAGAGCCTCCACCCCAAGGGGAATATGGCAGTACCGGGGCTCTTTTGAAAAAGCCCCGAGCCTCTCCATCTCCAGCACCCGGGAGACGAGAGAAAGCACTGTGCCGTACATCTCTTGAATCAGGTAGCCCAGGGAGACAAAAGAGGGCTCATACCGGGGTTCCATCTCTTCCAGCAGCCGAAGAAGAGCGCTCGGATCAGGATTTTCGAAGATCTCCAACGGGATCACCCTCTCACGTCTACAGGAATGTATTCTCTAGAAGAAACATATATCCCGGGAGACCCCGAACTCCTCCAGAAGATCGCGCAGTTCGTCCGCCGCACCGTTGAGCTTCTGGGCCTCTCCCACCACTTCTTCCGCCACCCGTACCACCTCGTCCACCGACTCGTTCACCTCTCCCGCAAGCTCCGAAAGCTCTCCCGAGGAGTCTCCCAGAGTCTCCATGGAGGAGATCATCTCTTCGCTGGAGGTTGCCTGTTCCTGCGAGATGGAGGCGATATGATCCAGAGCTGAGAGAAGCTGCTCCACCTGCTGTACCATCTGGCCCAGCTGGTCCCGGGTTCCCAGAGAGGAGGCCACCGCCCGCTCCATGATCCCCCCCGCCTGGGAGGTTACATCCAAAGAGGCCTGGGCGTTTTCCTGAAGCTTTTCGATAAGCCCGGAGATCTGCCCCGCCGCCCGGCCGGACTCCTCAGCAAGCTTCCGCACCTCTTCCGCCACCACCGCAAAGCCTCGCCCCTGATCCCCCGCCCGGGCGGCCTCAATGGCGGCGTTCAGGGCGAGAAGGTTTGTCTGATCCGCGATCTTGGTGATGGTGGCAACAAATCCTCCGATCCGCTCCACCGACTGCGCCAGTTCACCGATACGTTGCACCGACTCCTGGGACTTTTCACCCACATGGTTGATGCTGGCAATAGTCTCTTCAATGCTTGCAGCGGAAGAGCGGGCACCCTGGAGGGTACTCTTCCCCGCCTCCACCCCCTGAAGGGCGGATTCTGCAGTATTCCTGGCCCCGGAAGAGACCAGTTCCACCCTCTGGTTGGTATGCCCCACCGCCTGGGAGTTCCCCTCTGCAAGAGAGCGCACCTGGCGTATAGAGTTACGAATCCCCTCCACGGAGCCCCCCTCTTTTTCCGCCAGAGAGAGCAGGGCCTCGGCGATGAAGGCCAGATTATCCGTGCTTCGCTCAAGCTTTTTTACCAGCCCCTGAAGCGTTCCCCCCAGAGTATCCAGAGAGCGGAAGAGATCCCCTAAAGCTCCACGACGCTGCAAAAGCCGAGGAGCTATCTCAATTTCAAGGTTCCCCTCCCTAAGGTTCCGGGCATGCTCCGTGGCACTGCGAAGAAGCCCCTGGAGCCGGAAGAGCCCTCCGAGAAAAATCCCCCCCCAGAAAAGGAGCGAGAAGAGAAAGGAGAGTCCAAGTGCTCTGAGGAGGGAGGATGCCCTGGCCGCCTCCTCCCCCTGAAGGGCTGTTACGACCAGGAAACGGATTCCCCAGAGAAAACCTCCTCCCCCAAGAAGGAGTAGCAGAACTCCTCCCAAAAGCATCCAGAATTTTCGACTGCGGAGCCATGCTACATACGTGTTCATACTCGTCAACTCCTCCATGGATACGCTTATTTAGAAATTACTTTATACTCCGAAAAGCAGCCTTTTCGGAGTTTCCCGCTCTATTACCCCTGCAACGTTTGCTTCTGCAGTGTTTGCTACTCTTCCATTCTAACAAACTTTTTATGGGAAAAAAGAAGAACTTATGAAATTTACTCAAAAGGGCATGATTTTTTCCTTTTTGGTGGCAATCCATCAAAGGCTCTCAAAAATTTTGTGGGAACCCCACAAACAATCCGAGACACTCTCTTGGATAGGAGTGTCTCGGATTGTTTGTGTAAAGGATTCTCCTATAATGCTCCTCCGGAACTATCTGGAAAGAGAGGGCTTTCGGGAGGCTTCCGAGGTGCGAAACTGCTGCACCCGCCGCAGAAGCTCCTCTCCCCGGCTCTGAAGATTTTTTGCAAGCTCCGCCACCGCCTCGGCGTTTTCCGCGGTGCTCTCGGAGGCACCACCGATATCCCGGATGCGTTCGGCGATACGGGTGGTCCCCAGGGTGATCTGATCCATGGCGGAGGCCATCTCCTGGCTGGAGGCCGCCTGCTCCTGAGAGGTGGAGGCCACGTTTCCGATGGAGGCCACCACGATGCGGATCTCCTCCATGGCGAGATGCAGCTCCTCCTGGGCCTCCCGGGCCTGCTCCAGGGTATTTTTGAGAATCCCCCCGGATTCTTCGGTGACGGCGATGGAGCTTTTAGTACTCTGTTCAAGCTGGGTGATAAGTTTGGAGACCTCTCCTGCGGCTTGGTTGCTCTCTTCCGCGAGTTTACGCACCTCCTCCGCCACCACCGCAAAGCCGCGCCCCGCTTCTCCCGCCCGGGCGGCTTCGATGGCGGCGTTGAGAGCCAGCAGATTGGTCTGATCCGCTATGTTCGTAATGATAGTAACAAAGCCTGCGATGTTCTTCACTGCCGCTGCAAGTCCCGATATGGCCTGAATGCTTTCGTGGGATTTCTCTCCCACCACATCAAGGTTACCCACCATGGCCCGCACCTTCTCCACAGAGGAGGTGGCGGTATCCCCCGCCCTGGCTCCCGCCTGGGCTCCCTCCAAGGCGGCCCTAGCGATGGTCTGGGCTCCTCCGGAGACCTCCTCCACTCCCGCGGTGGTCTCCTTGATGGAGGCGCTGTTGGATTCCGAAAGCTCCGAGGCCTCGTCAATGCTCTTTTTGACTTCCTCCGTATCCCGATCCACCTTCTCCGAGAGTTCCACCAGAGATGCGGCGGCCTGATTTACCTCCTGGACCACCTCCCGAATCTGCCCCACCGTCTCACCCTGGGTGTGGACCATGGCGGCGAGAGCCTCCGCCATATCCCCCATCTCGTCCTTACTGGAGATGCCGAACTCCTGCCGGGTAATGGTGAGGTCTCCCCCCTGGGCTCGCACCGCAAGCTCCACCACCTTTTTGAGGGGTCTGACGATGCGCGATGCGATCCAGAAGAGCACACCTGTGATGAGAAGCATTCCCAGAGTACTCAGGAGAAAAGTGAGGTACAGCAACCTTTTAGCCCCTGCGAACACCTCCCTTTCCTGGGTAACGGCACTGAAGCTCCAAGGGGTTCCGGTGTTCCCCACCTGCACGGGAGCAAAAGCCTTGTAGGTCATCTCTTTGAGTGCCACAGACCATGCCTCTTGGAACCAGCTCTCTCCCTTCTGGATATCCTTAAGGACCTCCTCGCCTCCGGGATCCTGAATCTCTCTGGCTATCTCTCCCACCCGGCTTCGTTCGGGATGAGCCGCCACCATCCCCTGGTGCGTAAGAAGGCGACCAAACCCGGTTTCGTAAAACCGGGCCTTCTCGGTGATGGTCTGAATGGTCTCCAAAGCCACATCAATTCCCACAACTCCCGCCCGTCGCCCCTTCACCTCCACCGGCACCACCAGGCTGGTGATAAGCATGTTCTCTCCCCCCACTTCGTAGAAGTAGGGCTCCAGAAGGGTCTCCTTGCCGGTTTTCATGGGAAGAAGATAGTAGTCTCCATCTCCGGGAACATCGTATCCGAGGGAGGGCTCCAACGCAGCCCTGCCATCCTGGCGGTACCAGTAGGGGATAAACCGCCCCGTGGCATCGTGCCCCGCTGCGTTGGCATACTCCGCATCTTTGCCGTCCAGAGCGTTGGGCTCCCAGCAGCTCCACACCCCGATAAAGGCAGGGCTCTGGCGAAGGGTCTGCTCCAGGATGCTGTTGAGCACCTCCCGATCCGCCTTTCCCGCCTCGGCGAGCCCCTCGAAGGCAAAGGCCAAAGCCCGGGCGGTATCCAGAGCCATCTCGAACTCGCCGGAAATCTGATGGGCAAACTCCCGGGAGAGGGCCAGAGAAAGCTCCTGGGCCTGCCTCAGGCTCTCCCGCTGATTCATCCAGGCCACGGTACCGAAAACCGCCAAAAAGACCCCCAGAACCACCGAGAGCACCATCACCACAATTTTACCCCGCACGCGCAACCGCATCCGTAACGCCATGGAACACCCCTCCTTCGTAAAATATGAAAATATGAAGATTCGCAAAAAAAAGCACTCCCCCGACCAGAAGGGTAAAGTTTTTTATTAAAAAATTGAATTTAATTGCGGGTCCAGCTTAGTCATAATTATAGGGTTTCCCTCTCTGAAACACAAGGAAACCCCTTGGAGCGCCTGAATTTAGTCATGACAAAAAAGAAAAGATCTTTTAAAGACGAGAAGATTCTCCATCGTACAATCCATGAAATTCTTCGGATCAAAGGAAAGAGAGTTCTTACTTCTCTTCTCCTTGAGGAGGAAAGCCTTTTCTCGAAGAGCCCTTCGCCGCAAGAACTCCCCGGTTTCGAGGCTTTCTTCCTCAAAACCGGGGAGTTCTTTCATTTTTCTTTGTTTCTTTTCGTATTTTTTATGCTCTGGAGGAGGAAGAGACGGAAAGAACTTTAGGGGCACTGTGCGGGGAAGAGGTCTCTTCCTCCAGCACAAAGGCCCCGATACGCTTCTGAAGATCCTCGCTGATCTTCGCCATCTCCTCGCCTCCCAGGGCGACGCGCTCCGCCGCGGAAGCAACTTCTCCCATCTGCCCCCGAAGGGAGTCCGCCACCCCGGTGGAGTCATTCACCTTCTGCGCCATGTCCTGCACCGCTGCGGCGATCTCTTCGCTGGAGGCGGCCTGCTCTTCCCCCACCGCGGCGAGATCCTGGGCAGAGCTGGCGATCTTTTCCAGGGCTTCCATGATGAGGGCTATCTTCTCCGAGACATCCCGAACATTTTTATCCACGTTCCGAGTGCCTTTCATGTTGCGCTCCGCTCCCTGCTGCACCGAAAGAAGATCCGAAGCTATGGAACCCGCAAGATCCGCAATGTTCCCTGCGGCGGAGTTGGATTCCTCTGCGAGTTTGCGAACCTCCTCTGCCACCACCGCAAAGCCTCGGCCTGCTTCTCCCGCCCGGGCAGCCTCAATGGCGGCGTTCAGGGCAAGGAGATTGGTCTGGTCTGCAATCCCCGTGATGGTGGTGACAATCTTCTGGATCTGAGCGGCCTTTTCCCCGAGTTCTTCCGTGGCCTTGGTTGATTTTTCCACCCGAGCAATTTGCTCTGTCATATCCTTCACCGTCTCCCCTACCGCCGCCATGCCCGCCTCTCCCGCATGGCGGGCGGCTTCCACCTCTTCCGCCACTTCGCTGCTTCTGGCGGCCACGGTGCTGGCACCGGAGGCCACTTCCTCCACGCTGGCGTTGAGTTCTTCTCCAATGGCGGCGATAACTTCCATGGAGCTTCCCAAGGTCTCCGCTCCGCTTCGGGCCTCTTCCACGCTGGCGTTGGTCTCCTCCGCCACGGCGGAAAAGTCCTCAGCATCTCTTCCGAGGCTTTCCGCCACCCCCGCAATGGAACGGATGGTATCCTTCAGGGCAGTCTCCATGGTGGCAAGCCCCTTGACCATTTGGGCTACTTCCTTAAGCTTCACCTTCAGGAGCCAAGCTTTAGAATGGTCAAATCGGAAATCCAGATTTGCCTGCTTGGTGAGAAGCTCCACCACACCTCCGATAGGCTTGGCAATGCTCCGGGCAAAGAAGAAGGATATCCCTATGATCAGCAAACCTACCAGCAGAGAGGCCAGAAGAATCACGTTACGCAGGGCCCGCACCGGGGCGAGAAACTGCTCACGGGGGGCGGTAAGAGCGGCGAGCCACCCTGTGAGAGGTACCGGGGCGTAAGCGTTCATCTGGTCTCGGCCGTTGAAGAAGTACTCCACTCGGCCGGCATCCCCCTTAAGTCCCCGCTGCATGGCAATGGCGAGTTCCGGAGCAATACGTTCACTTGCCACAGTGGCGTTAAGCTCTCCGATGAGTTCCTTTACCGGATGGACTACAAGAATCCCCTTGCTATCCAAGAGATAGCTATAACCACTCTCGCCCCATCGCACTGCGCCGACCTCTTGAGAGAGAGTGTCCAGGGTAATGGTGGCTGCAAGAACTCCCACCACACGGTTCTCCCGTATAATGGGACTCGCGATGACAAAGATCTGCTTTCCCGTGGAACGGGAGATAAGGGGCTCCGTGATGGTGGATTTTTTCTCCTTCACGGCTCGGATAAAGTACTCCCTATCCGTATAACTCCCCTCTTTATCTCGACTGACGAAACGTCCTCTTCCGTCAAGATCAATGACGAAGATATCGAAAAAGTCATACTCATTGTAAAGATCTGCCAGGGAAGGCTCCACTTGCTCCCAATTCATTCCCCGAACCACGTGTCGATCCGCCTGCATCCGAATCACCATGGCCCGCTCGTGAAGGTAAGCATTTATGCGGTCCCCCAGGTGCGCCGCCCGGGCATCGCCCTCTTTCCAGCTGGCATCAATAATGGCCTGGCTGGAACGGGAGAGCGCAAAAAACCCGATGATACCCATAGCCGAAAGGGCCACCACAAGAAATATTCCGATCAACCTACCACGAAGCGAATTCATAAACTATCTCCCCCTTACATAATTTAAGCCGCCACAAAGCACCCCGGAAGAATCCCAGGGACAAAGACTTTTGGAAAGTCACACAATAAGAGCGTTTAGCTCTTACTCTGGGAGATCAGGGCTTACACAAGAGAGCAATCTGAGCCCATGAGGGGTCACCATCTGAGCCTCCAGCCGGGGAGATTCCCCCGGGGAGAGAGGATGTACCGAGACGGGCCCTTCAAAACTCAGAGATGCCAGTAGCCGCAAGAGGCGTTCCGGTTCCGGGGTGTAGAGCCGGAGTTCCTTGAGGGAGATCCCTCGGGGCTCCAGCTTTGCTGCGGGATGCAACGCCCCGGCCTCCCACTGGATGAGTGTGGGGGCTACCCCCCCAAGAGGGAGCGAACCATCTTCGGGGATGGAGATGCGCCAGTTCAGTTTCCCCCTGGACATGGGCTCCTCGACGCCGAGATGCTCCGAGGCATCCCGGAGCGATTTATAAATATCCGGTGTGCGGACCACCCAGGTGGCAAGGCGGGGGGGAGTGTCCTTACGGAGGACATCCAGGTTAAACCACCGGGGACGCTCCGGAGCGTCCCCTCGAGGATTGGGGGCTATCACTTCGAGATAGAGGCTCTCCCCCAGAGAGAGAAGAAGGTTGTGAGTTCCCATACGAGGATGCTCCCCCCCGGTCTGGAGAGAGACCCCGAGAACTCGCTCCACTAGTGCCGCCCCGCTTTCAAGAGAAGGGGCAACGATTGCCAGATGATCAATGTTGCAAGAGGTCATACATCTGCCTCCCATCTTTTCCGTAAAACGGGGCTTTCCGAAGAAAGCCCCGGTCTGTCAGGAGATACGCTCTTGAGGGATTCCGCAACCACTGTCATTTCCTTCCACCGCCTACTCGAAGAGTTTGAGGATCTCCTTGGTAAGCTCTTCCTTCACCTTCTCCTCCAGGCTCTGAGGTGCCTGGGTGGGGGAGGGGGGAGTCCCAGGCTGCGGTGTCTCCGGTATGGCGATGACCGGAGTTCCCGGAGTGGGCTGAGGCCGATCCATCTTCAAATTTTTCATGACGGGATCTTTGGCGGTTCCCTCCAGAGTAAAGGTGACTTTGCGGAAGTCACGACTCCTTCCCATGTCGGTAACCCCTCCGAGAATGCCTTGAAGAATCCCCTCCAGAGAGCCCGGATTCTGGATAAGGCCCGCCACGCCTCCCGCAGTGCCTCCTGCAAGAGCGTTCACGAGCTGCACGTTCAGCATCCCCTCCACGGCGATGTTCATAGGGCCTTGGTAGGAGATGGGTCCCGAGGCCTGGAGGGACTGATAGAGAGGATCCCCCGGCTCGGGCTGTACCTCTCCGGAACGGAGCAGAAAACGGTAGGCATCCAGCTCGTAGCTGCCGGAGATCTTCTCGAAGGAGACCCGGCGCCCTCCGTGAAGCTTGGCCATGAGATCCGCCCAGGGTACCCCGGTGAGATGCCCCTTGGAGGTGGCGAAGGAGCCCTCCCCCCGAACGGCCCCGGAGAGGAAGTTCCCCGCCCCTTTGAAATCGAGCACCCCGTTGCAGTGAAGCCCCTTGTCGCTTTTAGTGAGATCCCGAAGAAGGGGACCCATGGAGACAAGCTCCCCCCTGGCATCGCTGCGCCAGGCCCCGGTGACGAAGTTCGCCGAGAAGTTTGCCCCCAGAGTTCCCCCGTAGAGGTTCGCCTTTCCTGCGGCAATTTTGAGAGTATCCTTTTCGAGAACCAGGGGAAGCACCACCTGCTCCGCCTTAAGGCCGAAGAGACCGAGCTGGGGCACCGTGGCGCTTCCGCTCCCCCGGAGATTTCCCGGGGAACCCTTGAGGGTAAAGGTTCCCGAGAGAGTCCCCTGGGCCTCCAGATCCTTGAGTTTGGGAAAGTCTCTTCCAAGAGCGGGGAGGCTGAGGTTTGCCCAATCTGCCCGGATATCCGTCTCCAGGGCCTCCCCCTTGAAACGCACCCCCCCGGAGAGGTTGAGGCTTCCTCCGTAGAGAGAGCCCCGGGCCTCGGAGAGGGTAAAGCCCTCCAAGCCCCCTTCTCCCCGAAGGGTGACCTTTTCCAGGGTAAAGGTATCGTACCGCACTTTAGGAGCGCCGACCTGTACCCCGAAGCGGGGATTTTCAAAGCTCCCCTGGGCGGTTATCCCCATCTGGGCGGTTCCCTGCAGAGGCATGGCTCCCGCATCGGTTACATAGAGCCGGGAGATGTCCAGATTCTCCCCCGCGAGTTCCAAGCGGAAAACACTTTTGGCGGCGGGGGTGGCGAGAGTCATCTCCCCCTTACCCTGGAGCGTGGCCTTCCCCATGCGGCTCTCCAGTCGGGATATCCGGAGCTTCTGTTCTCCGAAGCTCCAGGCAAGCTCTCCCCGGGGATTTTCCAGAAGCACCCCGGAGGGATGCCGAATATCCCCGGCAGAGAGGGTGAAGGGAAGCTCCTTGATCTGCCCTGCCAGAAGCTTGGGCATCTCTCCCGAAGCGAGAGCTACGTCTCCCTTGACGTGTCGCAGCACCGTGCCATCCGAAAGGGTAAGCAGCGGCACATAGGCGGTCCCTTCCAGGGCAGGGGCGTTCAAGGGGCCTCGGAAGGAGGCTTTCATGGTGAGATCCCCTTTAAGCCCCGCATCCTTCATTTCGGGGAACCAACTGCCCAGAGAGGCGAGGGGAACCTGCCGAAGCTCCAGCACTCCCTCAGCGGTGGGAGAGGCCGCTTTGAGATTCCGCAAAACCCCATCCAGATGCAAACTTCCCTGTTCAATCCGGGCAGTCGCCTTTTGGAGAGCCAGAGACTGCTCCTTCTCCCGGTAGGAATAGGGGATGCGCAGGTCATCTATAAAGGTGTGGAACACAGCCAGTTTGGGAGACTGCAGCTCTCCGGCGATAACCAGAGACCCCGGCTTTCCCCGGACAGTTCCCCCCAGATGAACATCCCCCCGAAGGGGATACCCCTGAAGAGGAGGGATAAACTTCTGGAGCCGCTCCAGCCGGAGCCCCTTGGAGTTGAAGGAAAGATCCAGGGAGGGACCCGGAAAGGAACCCTTGCCGGAGAGGGCCACAGTGCCACCCCATCCCTCTCCACGGGCAGTGATGTGGAGGGTGTTCTGCTCGCGAAGCTTGACCTGCATCCTAAGCTCCGAGAAGCTCTCATCCCCCAGGGAGACCCGAGGGGCGTAGATCTGGGCATCTCCCTGAAAATCCCCGTCCTTTCCCGTTATCTGAATGGTTCCCTCCTCCACAGTTCCCCCCAGGGGGATCTGCGAGGCGGCAGGGAGGATGCTTCGAAGCTCTTCCAGAGGGATGTTCTCCGCGGAAAGGAAGAGGGAGAGTACTCCCGGCAGGTCTACCCCGGGCTTTTCGTAGAACTGATACGAACCGTACCCCTGAAAGGGGATCCCCCCGGGACGGAATTCGGGAATTTTCATCTCTAAACGGTTTTCTGCCCAGGAGAAGTCACAGACGCTCACCCCCAGAGGAACCCCAAAGAGGACCCCCGGCCGGGTGAGAAGCCTTCCGGAGAGCACCAGATCCTCCACCCCGGTCCCCGCAGCCTCCAGAAAGGCAGTGAGGGGAATGGCGAGCCCAGCCCCCTGGGGTATATTGAAAGCTTTCAGAAACTCCTCCAGATTCGCTGTCTGCAGCTCACCCCGGAGATCGAAATGGGGGAAGAGAAGCCCCTCTGCTCGAAGCCCTCCCGCCCCGATGCCGAGATCGACCTCCCCACGCCGCAACTCGATCCGTTCTATCCCCTCTCCCCGGGGAGAGAAGGCCAGCCGAAAGACCCCTTCTCCTTCAAGGGGAAGCGTGCCGTACCGAAGTTTGCCCATCAGGGAGAAGGTATCCCCCTGCTGATGCAGCTCCAGATGCGTTCCCTCAAGAGGGCGGAGAAGCTCCGGAGGAAGATCTCTCAAGGGCTCCATAAAGGGGGCAAGCTCTTGAGGAAAGACTTGGAAATCCCGAAGCTCTATCCGGTCCAGCTCAAAGGCCCCTTTGAGGAGAGGCATGAGTTCTACCTTTACAAACCCCTGACGCATCCGCACCAGAGGAGCCCCTTCTTTGAGGAGTCCCACATTTTCTATGGTATACCCCCGAAGAGGATTCCCCCGAAGCTCCTGAAAAGTGAACGCCGCATCAAGATGGGTTCGAGCCTGCTCCACCAGAATTTTGCCGATGAAGGCGGTTCCCATGTTCGTGGTGAGTAACGCCCCAAATCCCAGAAGAAACCCTCCCAGGATCACCACCACTGCAAGAACAGTTTTTTTTCTCATACTCAACAATCCTCCTTTTTCAGTACATACCGGAGTTTCTCCCCGGGAGGTTTCCGAAGGAAACCCCTTTTCGCAACTCCGGGAATCCCGTTGCCCAAATCCACAGGCAAAAAAACAAAAACCTCTCTGGACTGTTCGTAGAACAGTGATAAGGTAGTGTTTGCGTAGACACAAACCTTCACCAGAGAGGTGCGATCCATTATGCCAAAAAACGCCGGAAAAATCGACATCGAAATGCAGGAAGGAAGCAGCAACCTTACCCCCTTCGGGGGATTGTGCTTAACAATCAGACCTTTCTATAAAATGGGACTTGATAAAGCAATTGACGTGTGCGTGGGCGCAAGAAACGGCCGTGGTGCAAAGGATTCAGAGCATGTACTCGCCCTCGTGCTTCTCAACTTGGTGGGATGTCTTCACCGGGAAGTTTCTCTATGCCTGGAAGCTGAATCTCCTCTGGCTTCTCACCTTTGATATGGATAACACGGAACTCAAGATGGGAATCCTTGGATCGCTCTTCAACTACAAGAAAAACAGGGGATCCTGGGGCCTTATCAGCTACTGCACGCGACTTGAGCAGATCGTTTTCACAAGATAGACAACGCTAACGAAAACGTCTTTTCCGGCTGGAGGCCGCTGGGAAGACGTAGAAAGAGGTTCCGCTCCCGTCCGCAAAACAATTGCAACGAAGCATTCCGTGTATCATCGTACAGGGTGCTTCAGAGGACAGAAAGACGCGCCCTTTGCATGGAAACCAAAGATTTTGCAAGTTCATCTACAAGTTCGTCCGGGATCTGGTAGACTGTGGCAAGGTATTTCTCGAACTCTTTCCTGTCCTGAGATTCCAACTCGTTTTCCAGTGGGAGTACCTCTCTGGAAAGGAGCGGCAGGAACGCGTCGACAAGTTTTTTGCGCTCCGGCAAGCTCGGAATAAGAGGGTTCAGCATGAAAAGCCCCTTTTCTATCCGGTCCTTGCTAAGGTCGAGAGCTCCGAGTCCTCGCCCGAAACCTAGCGCCTCGATGTAGAAAAGACCGAAGACACTGTTAAGAAGCGCGTGAGAAAGAGCCGCTGAAACATCTCTTTTCACCGCAGACTGTTTGAGAGACATCCCGATGAAGCGCTGGTCTATGAACGGGACATCCGGTGTCAACGGGAAGAAAAGCCGCTTATCGTAGTTTACCAGTACGACCATGTCGGGCTTGGCTCCCTTTTTCATTTCGTACCAGAAACAACCCGGCCGGGACAGAACTTTGCAAAGAGGTTTTCCTGTTTTGTTGACACATCCAGAAAAAGAGTTGATATATGAAAGCGTATCAAAATGCTTGCGTCGGTCGAGTTCTTCCTTACTCTTTCCGCAGAAGAATCCGAGAGCGTCCGGTTTGGCGATGAATCCTTTAATCGTTTTCGACCGAATGAGGACCTTGTCCAGATACTCGGGGTCGATACGACTATCTCTCGGGGGATAGAAAAGAGGGTTCCATCCTCTTCTCTCTCCGCGGAAAAAATCAAAAAAAGCTCCGGCAGGCAAGAGAACGCTACGTTTCCTAGCATCCGTCCTTCGGGACTTCTTCAATTTCAAGAAAGGCGCTGTGTTGAAAAAGAAAAGGTTCCTTCCCACCCCCGAGCGAACGAGCATTCGCATTTCGGCGCCTGTAAGTGTCCGTGCCGTACATAGCTTATCAAAGGAAACGCCCTTGATTATTGCCGATGAAAGCAAAGATATATCATCGGAAGAACACTCCTTAAGATTTTTCTCCAACAGGATAAAAACTGTTTCTTCTTCCGGAATCCGCACCTTTTCAGACGACGGAGGATTCCTCCGTTCCAGGATGAGTGCCGTTGTCACAACTTTGGCGTTGTCGAACCAGCGTCCGTTCCCGGATGCTATTACTTTTTTGATTTTGAAGAATCTGCCGAGAAGTTCATAGTATCTTTCGCCCCATTCCGCGCCAAGCCACGAATTGGACGAAATGAACGCGAGAGTTCCGCCTTCTTCAAGACATTTCCACAGATGAAACGGCATGTAGGCATACAGGTCGCTTCTTCCATCGAGTCCTTCTGGCTCCCCGTTCTCGGCCAGTGTTTTCTCCGCCGAGAGAATAATCGGCTGATTCATTTTTTTTGCCTGTTCGGTTCTTATGAAGGGAAAGTTCGACACGACGATGTCGAAAAGCGGAAACTGGAAGGTTTCCGGCTCCCCCGTCTGCGGGTTCTTTAGAACAATGCTCTTGCCGGGAACTATGTCTGCCACGTCCGAACGGAATACACGAACGGTCTCACCCATGTTTTCGGGGAAAGTTACCCCCATCGTCGCGAGCGAAACCGGAAACGAAAATCTGTCGCCGGCCCAAGTCTGGGCAAGGGCATCCTTTGCCCCTATTCCTCTGGAACGCTTTTCCCGGTACACCGCCCTCGGAATTGTTCCTGTTCCGCAGCAAGGGTCCAAGAAAACCCACTCCCTTTTCACCATAGCTGACTTGACGAGAAGTTCCGCGAGCTTCTCGGGTGTGGAGTATTGTCCGGCCGCTTTTCTCTTCGAAGCGTTAACGGTGCATTCAAGTATCTTATGAAGAACGTCGGCGTTCATTTTCTCGAACGGAAACGACGACAGAAAACGGTTTACCTCAACAAGAGAATTCCAAGCCGCGTCGGGGAGAGGAACGAATGCCACCGAAGGTTTGAGAATATTGAGAAAGTCGCATTTCTCGGATATTTCCACAAAAACCCTGTCGGCAGACAGGGGGTCACAATTCCCATCAATGGACTCTACCAACCGAGCGTCGGAGTGAAAGCTTTTCAGGACGTGACAAAAGAGGATTTTGTTGAACCATTCGAGAAGGAGCACGCCGGCGAAAGCATTGAATTTCTCCTCTTTGTCCGGGTGCTCCTCGGAAGCCGAATGCCACCAGAAATCGATTTCGGCATTCAATTCGGAGTTTTTGGCTGCCTCGTTCGCGACATGGTCACGGACATTTTTTCTGTGATAAGCGACGGATTCGAAAAGAGTGCCTTCCTCTACGATTCTAATCACCGAAGAGGATGCTATGCCCCCCGTCGAGAAAAAATACTCCAAGTCGCGGATGATTTCGGAGAGCATCTTTTGCCACCTCTCCGCATTGCATTCGACCGAGGCTCTGGAAACAGGAGCGCCAATGGACCACGACTTCAACGGCGAGAAGCCGAGGGAACCCGTCCCGGACAACGAGTAGAGAACGGCCTCGTTGACATTCCACACAAGGAAACTGGAGGTTCCAAGACCCCGCGCTTTTCTGGCCGCATTTTCAAGAAGTTTCGGATCTGAGACAGCAGTGTCCGGAAATTTTAGTTCCCACCCCTGTAGCACGGTTCCGTGATTCAGAATCCCGAAAAGAAGAACGTCCGGGAAGAGACTTCCTTTTTCATCGCTTGTCGAATATTCCCCTCCGGCTTTTTTTATCGCGCCAGATGCCGCGGACACCCGTCGATTGACGTATCCGATCACGTCTATGGCCCAGCTTCGCTCGTTTGCTCTCACAAAGCCGACGTGATTCTTAGAGGGAGGCATTAGAGCAACCCCTCTCTTCGACGGGCTCCGAAGAAACAGTTTTGGCCGGATTCGCTTTCTCGAGAAGCTGAGCGGACTGAACAGGGCAAAGATCGGATTCGAACTCCTTTAAAAGCCCCTCCATCAGCAGCGATTCTCCGGGAGGAGTACACCTAACGCTTTCGTAGGCTTTTTTAAGTCTTTCCTTCGCGATATTCACGAGGTCGATTCTTTCGGCTTTGAAAAGCTCCGGGGAATCGTTTTTTTCTATTCCTATGAAGTTCCGGCCTTCGAGAATCGCGGACACCAGAAAACTTCCCGAGCCGAACGCGTTGTCCATAACGATGTCGCCGGGGGCGGTGAATGTTCGTACCATCCAGCGGCCGAGCTCTACGGGTTTCTGGGTCGGATGCCATACGGGACCTTCACTTTCCGCAGTCTTGAAATAGACAACATCCACGGGGTAGCGGTCTCCGTTACCGCTCTGGACGAGAACGGGCTTGAAGTCTCCGTAACTGCCGGAAAACTGGTCTTTTCTCGTTCCCTTCGTGTAGGGTTCTCCCGGCGACATCTGGGGATTGTACACCGGCTGTCTCCGGTAAAAGACACAGACATCTTCATGCTTTCGAAGAGGCTGTTTTTTCGCGTTCAGGAAATTAGTAGGCTTCGACTTAACCCAGACTATCTTGTATTTGAACAATTTTTCGTTGCTCATGATAAGTCTTGCAGTGAACGGGCCCTGGGATGTGAGAACTATCGCGCCGTCATTCCGCACGACTCTCCGGTATTGTTTCCAAAGCTCGTCGAGCGGAATGACGCTGTCCCATTTGTTTTGAGTCGTCCCGTACGGCAGGTCGCAAAGCACCATGTCTACACACTCGTTCGGAAGTTGTCTCATTGCAGCGATGCAATCGTCTTTGATAAGACTGTTCACTATTCCATTCACCGGCGAACCTCCTTCGCTTTTCGCATTCGGAAAGGGCGTTTCGGTGAAGACCCTTTCCTTGCCTCCGATTATACAACCTTCGAGTGACTCCTCAAGAGAACTCATAGAACAATCTCGTTCCGCAGGTTCCCAGAGGGAAACCAGCAGAAACGGAGCAACCACAAGGCTCTCTGAGGAGAAAGTTTTTCACTCTGAAGGTGGAATATTGCACTCGAGATTATTGAAAAATGATGGAAAGAAATTTGGGGCAGCGAGATGTCGAGATGGGGCGTTGTCGCAATAGTCGGAAAATGAAGACACGCAAAAACCTCTCTGTCCTCTGCGCGAAGCAGGTGTAAGGCATTGCTATCACAACAAAAACTACACCCAGAGAGGTGGGGCTATTATGCCCCAAAATCTCGCTCCTTTCTACACCGAATATGATGCTTGCTTTGTCAAATCAAGCGCAACATCCTTTGCCATTCTCATGGAGCATCCCCGAGAAAGCCTCCAGAGGCGTCTTCCTTCCGGAGCCAATCTTCCCCAAAACTCTTCTCTGCGGCATAGAGCGTTTCATCGAGGTTCACAGGAAGTTCGTCAAGCACTGTCAGTAAGGCCCTACGGACTCCCTTAACGGCAATGGGCTCTATCAAACGGACATTTCCCTTATCATCCACAAGAGCTTCTACAGTCTGTTTCATCGCATACCCTCCTTAAGATTTATGCATCTTTCGGGGAGTTTTTCTCCTGAAGGCTCCGGGAAAAAGCCCCTTTTCGCAACTCCGGGAATCCCGTTGTTTGACCTATTGAACATATATTCTCCTCCGTGCTATACTTTGCTGCGAGATATGAGGAGATACCAAGGAACGGAGAGATCTCCCAGGTGTCAGAATTCTACACAGACCATACGCAAGATGTTTCTCTGCACGCAGTAGATATACTCTATTGTACATGAAAGAACCTTCCCTTGGGGAGGATTTCTGCATTCTCAAAAGCTTTCAGAAGTAATCGGAGGAGAGAGATCATGCCAATTATCGCCATGCGCCACATGAAGGACAATCAAAAAGGAATTATCCGGGCCGTCCGGGCCCAGGGAGAGCTAGGACGCCGCATCCGAGATATGGGGCTGGTACCGGGGACGGAGTTTTACATTCAGGGGCGGGCCCCTCTCTACGATCCCGTGGCCCTGCGTCTTCGGGGGTTCACCCTCACCCTGCGGAACAGCGAAGCGGATCATATTGATGTGGAGGTGGATGAGGCATGACAACCATTGCTCTGGCAGGAAATCCAAACTCCGGGAAAACAACCCTTTTTAACGAACTTACCGGAGCCCGGCAGCATGTGGGCAACTATCCCGGCGTTACGGTAGAACTTAAAGAGGGCACCTTCACCCATCGGGGAGAATCCATCCATGTGGTGGATCTTCCAGGGATCTACTCCATCACCGCCTACTCCCTGGAGGAGATCGTCACCCGGGATTATCTGGTGCAGGAGAAGCCCGAGGTGGTGATCGACATTATCGATGCCTCGAACATCGAGCGGCATCTCTACCTGATGATCCAGATTCTGGAGATGGGTATTCCCCTCTGCGGGGCCATGAATATGATGGATGTGGCCTCCAGCCGGGGGATCACCATTCATCCGGAAAAGCTCTCTCAGCTTCTTGGCATTCCCATTATCCCCACGGTGGCCCGCAGCGGCAAGGGGGTGGAGCAGCTTCTTGATGCGGCTCTCGCCATGAAGGACAATCCCCCTCCCCAGCCTCTTCGAATCAGCTACGGCTCGGATATCGACCGGGCTCTGGATCGCATGGAGGATCGCATCAAGGGTCATGCCATGCTGCAGGGGCGCTACGATCCCCGGTGGTTCTCCCTGAAGTATCTGGAGCAGGACGAGCAAATCATGGAGTACTGCAAAAAGCATGATCCCGAAATAGCCCAGGCCTTCGACGAAGCGTACCAGCAGCTTCTCAAACATCTCGAAAGCACTCTGAACACCTACCCCGAGGCGCTGATTGCAGACCAGCGGTATGGCTATATCAAGTCTCTGGTGAGCCACGGCATTGTGAACTACGCCACCCATCAGAGTAAGCTCTACATTTCGGACAAGATTGATCTTGTGCTTACCAACCGCTTTCTGGGGCCTCTCTTCATGGTGGCCATTCTGATGACTCTCTACAAGGTGACCTTCACTTACAGCGAGATCCCCGTGGGGTGGTTCGAGGCCTTCTTCGGCTGGATGGGGGATACGGCGGAGAACCTTCTTCCTCCGGGGCTTGTGCGCTCCATGATCGTGTCGGGGGTTATCGACGGCGTGGGGGGGGTGATGGGGTTCGTTCCCCTGATTCTCTTCATGTTCTTCGGCATCTCCTTTCTGGAGGATTCGGGATATCTCGCCCGGATGGCCTTTATGTTGGATCGGATCTTCCGTATCTTCGGCCTTCATGGAAGCTCCGTCATGCCCTTTATCATCTCCGGGGGGATCGCGGGGGGGTGTGCTGTGCCGGGGGTTATGGCGAGCCGGACTATCAAATCCCGGAAGGAACGCCTCGCTACCATACTCACCGTCCCCATCATGAACTGCGGTGCCAAAATCCCCATCTTCGCCATTCTGGTGGGAACCTTTTTCGCCACCGCCCGGGGGGAGATGCTCTTCGCCATCACCGTCATCTCCTGGGTGGGGGCCCTGCTCACCGCAAAGATTCTACGCCTTACGGTGATTCGGGGAGAGTCCACCCCCTTCGTGATGGAGCTTCCTCCCTACCGCTTCCCCACCCTGAAGGGGCTCTGCATCCACACCTGGGAACGCACCTGGCAGTACATCAAAAAGGCGGGGACCGTGATTTTAGGCATCTCCATCCTCGTATGGGCCATGATGACCTTTCCTCTTCTCTCTCCCGAGAAGGAGGCTTTCTTTGAGGAGGCTCGCGGGGAGATTCTGGAAACCCCTGCTCTGGAAGACGCGTCACGAATACTCGATTACGAAACCCCCGAGGAGGAGCTTACCCCGCAGGAGCAGGAGATCCGGGGGCAGCTTCTCGCTCTGGAGGGGCGCCGGGCTGAGGAGGCCCTAGAGAACTCTCTGGCGGGGCGCCTAGGTAAAGGAATCGAACGGGTTACCCGCTGGGCAGGGTTCGACTGGCGCACCAACATCGCCCTTCTTGGAGGGGTGGCGGCAAAGGAGGTTATCGTCTCCACCCTGGGCACCGCCTACTCTCTGGGAGAGATCGACCCCGAGGAAGGGGGCTCCTTGAGCCAGGTGCTGCAGCGCTCCAAGGACTGGTCTCCCCTGAAGGCCTTCTCGGTGATTCTTTTCGTGATCTTCTACGCCCCCTGCTTCGTCACCCTTGTTTGTATCGCCAAGGAGGCGGGCTCCTGGAGCTGGGCTCTCTTCGCCCTATTCTTCAATACCCTTATAGCCTTTCTTCTCTCCGTGGGAGTTTTCCAGTTGGGAACCCTGTTAGGGTTGGGAATATAGAGAGGAAGGAGAGACAAAATCATGCAGACCGTTGTGGTGGTTCTTATCGTGGTAGGAGCGGCGCTCTTTCTCGGGCGAACTTTCCTGAAGAGTGCTCGGGAGGGGAGCTGCCCCGGAGGGTGCGGAGGGTGCTCCCAGAGTGGAAGCTGTGCCACCTGGCAAAATCTTGAGGAGCCTTCCTCTTCCCCGGAACAAGCAGGGGAAGAGGAGAAATAAGGAGAAAAAGGAGAGGAGAAATAGCCCGTTGCTGGTATACTCTCCCTTGAGGGGAAGTTTTCCCACATTTTTCTCTTGAGGAGGGAACAGACTATGGGATCAATATGTCTTTTTCTAGGAAGCCCAAGACAGGGGGGGAACAGCGAAACCCTCTCCAAGGCTCTTCTGGCCCCCGCCCTGAAAGAGGGCTGGGAGGTTCGGGAATTTCGGCTTTTCTCCATGAACATCCGGGATTGCGTGGACTGCCGCCGTTGCTGGAGCACCGGAAAGCCCTGTATTCTGGATGACGATATGCAGCAGATCTATCCTGCCATCAAGGAGTCGGAGTATCTGGTCTTCGCCAGCCCGCTCTACTGGTACGCCTGGAGCGCTCCTCTTCAGGCCCTCCGGGATCGGCTCCTCCCCTACGTGGCCAAGAACACCCCCCTTCGGCTGGAGGGAAAGAAGGGAATTCTCGTCTCCTCCGGAGGGGATACCGGCAAGGATGCCTTCGACGGCCTGATCTACTCCTTTAAACGGAGTTGCGGCCTTCATAAAATGCCCACCCCCCTGATCTTCTGCCGGGGAGGGCTGGGAGAGGCCCAGGACGCTCAGAATAATACCGCCCTTTTGGAAGAAGCCCGGCAGGAGGGAGAGGCTCTTTTCTCCTAAAACGCCTAACCCGGACAGTGCCGATACCACCTAGTGGGCTATTCCGCCTAATATTATGTCTCGGATCACCGGGAGTCCCCGCGCAGAATGAGGTAAGCATGTCCCCTTATGTTTACAATATAAGCGGTAATGAGCCGCTAGTGCCCTCAAAGGTAGCATCACTAAAGGCCCTCGGAGCTTCCGGGGGCCTTCTTGCGGCTTACTCCAGCAAACCCGGCAAAGGAAAGCTGCTGCACCCCGAGGATCAAGGTTATCATGGTCTGACCCCTAAAGCGTACCAGTAGGGCTCAAACCCCTCCTCCACCATCTTCGCAATAAGCAGAAGAAAGGGAACACAGTCTCCTTTTGTGTGGGCTCTATCCAAAGTTTCATAATATTCCAGGCGTTTTTCCACGGGCAAAATTGCCGGGGGAAAACCGCTTTTCACAAGTTCAAAGTTCATGAGCAGCCGTGAGGTTCTGCCGTTGCCATCCACAAAGGGGTGGATCTTCACAAAATCCGCATGCACCCGGGCGGCCCGTTCCACCGGATGGAGAGCCTCCCCTTGATGCTGGCACCAGTGGATAAAATCGTGCATCTCCCCCTCTACTCGCCAGGCCTCGGGGGGACGATGCTCCGCACCGACGATAAAGACATTGGTCTTTCGGTAGACCCCCGCATGAAGATCATCGATATTTTTGAGAATAAGCCCGTGAATGCCCCTGATAACTCCTTCTGTGAGAAACGCTTTTTCCTGTACAAGTCCCTCTACAAAGCAAATAGCCTCCCGGTGGTTGATGGCCTCGAAGTGCTCTCCCAGAGTTTTCCCCCCCACGGTGATCCCTTCCAGCACAATTTTCGTCTCCTTGAGGGTAAGGGTGTTTCCCTCCATGGCGTTGGAGGTATAGGTCCAGTGAAGAATGAGGTTTTCCCGAAGGTTGGCAACAATTTCCGGAGGCAATGGGCGGTATGCATCCAGCTTTTCTTTAAGCGTGTCAAGCATAGCAAGCTTTTCAAGAACTTCAAGGTTTTCGCACTTTCCGAGCTTTTCAAAGGAACTCATCCCCCCACCTCCTCAGGTCTTCCTAAAGCGTTTCAAACTTTTTAACCCCATGGTTTTCATGTACATATCGTTTCCGAGCATGCTACCTTCGGTATTTGCAAACCTGCATAGATCTTTGTTGGAACAAGTGTAGTGAGCTGTTCCACGTTACAGAGTGCTCTTGGATGGGAGCCTCCGCTTCTGTGTCCCCTCTGCTCCCGAGTGGTCGAACCGCTCCCTTGCTTTGCTGCTCAGAACCGTCACCCCAGACTTCCGCCAACCAGCTGCGCGGCTGGGGCTTACCGGCACGTCCTGTGCCGATACCGGGCCTCCGCGACGCAAAGCTGCACTCGCCGACCACTATGTCGCTGCCGGGGACACACAAGCTCCGGCTCCTGGAGTTCACCCAAAGCCACAATATAAGCAGGAATGATGCAGTAGCACTACTCTGCAAAAGGGGGCAACAGAGAAAAAAGTGCGCATAATTCTTTCAAGGAAGCTCTGAAAAGGGTATACTCTTTCTGAAAAAAGTCGTCAATACGCTTTTTGAACGTACTGGCAATCCCATGATTAAAGGAGGCCTTCTTCTGGGATCGGTCAAACTTTCAGCCATCATCAATCCTTTATCCCTGGCTACCCTGCTATTCTTAGGCATGTTTTACTTGGGAATCCGCAAAAAAATCATCCGCCACCTTGAAATGCTTCAGGTTCAGGCTACAGACCTTGAAAACCTTCTTACAAGAGGGACGTATATCCGACACTCCGAAAAAGCAGCTTCCATCCAAAGGGCTCAAAAAACCCTTCAGGAAACGGAGCTTCCCTTTGGAGCATTTCTTTTCTTTCCCCAGAAAAACAAACAATTCCGAGAACTCCAAGACTTTTTGAAGACCATAGAAACTCGTTTAGCAAAAACAGATGGAGATTTCATAACGAAGGAAACAGAACGATTCGCCTTTTTCTTCGACTCCATCGAAAGCAACCCCCTCACGGAAAGCCAACGTGAAGCCTGTGTTATCAATGACGATAGGAATCTTGTCTTTGCAGGAGCAGGCACGGGAAAGACAAGTACCATAATCGGTCGGACAGGATACCTCCTGGCATCAAAACAATGCTCCCCGGAGGAAATCCTCCTCCTCGCCTTTGGAAAAGAGGCCTCCGAGGAGATGCGGGAACGCCAGGAAACACAGCTGAAAAAATGGCTGCGCCTGGGAAGCAATACGTTACCTACCATCGAAACCTTTCATGCTCTGGGAAACAAAATTGTGGGGAAGGCTTGCGGAAGAAGATATGACATTACTCCCTTTGCAGAAGGAGACTATCGTCTCTTAAATTTCATTGAAAAGACCATCCAAAACCTTTGCAAAAAAGATGCCGCCTTCTGTGAGGAAATCATCAGCTACTACCGAGGAGGGCGGTATCCCTATAAAAGCCCCTTTGATTTTGAATCCATGGAAGAATACTGGGAATACATCGCTGAAAACCAAATCACAACCCTCAGAGGAGAGTCTGTGAAAAGCTTTGAAGAGTGCATTATTGCCAACTTTCTGGCTCTCCACGGTGTAGAATACGAATATGAAGCACCCTATAAATTTACCACACAAACACCAGACCATCGGCAGTACAAACCCGATTTCTACATCAAGGGAAAAGGCATCTATCTAGAGCACTTTGCCATAAACCGCCAGAGGAAACCCCCGAAGCACTTTAACCAACGGGAATACCTTCAGGGCATTTGCTGGAAAAGAGAACTCCACAAGAAAAATGGAACCCTCCTTCTGGAAACCTACTCGTACTTACAACAGGAAGGGATTCTCGAAATGTACCTTGAGGAACTCCTGAAAAAGGCAGAAGTCACTATTGTTCCTCGATCTAGCATGGAGAAACTCCAGGAACTGAACAGGTTACTAAAAAAACTTAACAAGAAATTTGTGCAATCAGAGCTATCAGCACTCCTCGGAAGAATGATCTTCCTCTTCAAAGAATCCGAGCATGACAAGAAAATTTTTAATGATGAAAATCTGGAAAAAATCGGCAATTCTCCCACAAGAAAAATCTTGAAGATCTTTCACCCCATCTACGAGGCCTACGAAAAAGACCTGGAGGAAAAGAACCAGATTGATTTCTCAGACATGATCATCCAAGCCACGGAGTACATAAAAAGGGGGGCCTATGCCTCTCCCTATAAGCATATTCTTATCGATGAGTTTCAGGATATCAACAAAGCGAGAATGGATCTCGTGATGGCACTGATCCACCAGAATCCTGAGACGATTCTTTTCGCCGTGGGCGATGACTGGCAGTCCATCTATCGTTTTGCGGGAAGCGACATATCCTACATGCGGGACTTCGAAAAGCACTACGGCCCCGCGGCGAAAGTCACGCTGGATACGAGCTTCCGATGCAACGATGTCATTGCTGAAGTGGCCTCCAAATTCATCATGAAAAATCCCCGGCAAGTGCAAAAGGAGATCCACTCCATCACCACTGTGGATCACCCTGCGGTGTACCTGGTTCCCATGGCAGATTCATCCGAGGCACTCCCAGAAATCTTCCAAAAAATAAAAAAACTTCCGGAATACAAAAAATCCAAGGAGAAGAAGAGCCTTCTTGTTCTGGGAAGGTACCATTACACCTACCGCACGGAAAAGCTCAAAAGGAAAGACGGATTCCCAGGAATGGATATGGACTTTATGACCGTTCACGGAGCCAAGGGAAAGGAAGCAGACTATGTCATCGTTCTTGATGTGGTAGACAAAAAATTTCCCTCCCAGAAAAAAACCGATGCCGCCATTGAGTTCTTTCTTCCCCAATCGGAGGAATATCCCTTTGCAGAGGAACGACGGCTTTTTTACGTTGCTCTTACCCGGGCTCGCCATGGAGTATTCCTGGTCTATGATCCTCAAAATCCCTCCTTTTTCGTGATAGAACTTTTGCGGGAAAAGGATTCTCGAAAAATCTGCTTTATCGACGAATCACAGCATGTCCCCACGTCTTATCGTCCTTGCCCAAAATGTCTTTCCGGAATCCTGCGAATCAAGGAGGGACGACATGGGAAATTCACAAACTGTACCAACTACCCCTACTGTGCCTACACGGAACAGTATCTCCACAAAAACAACAGATCCCGGAAATGACTTCCGGAAGATCCTCTCAGCAAATCTGCACACATGATCCTCAAAAAGCTCAAAACGCAACTTTCCATATCCCCGCCGCAAGAGAAGCCAGCCGCTTCTGTCTGGCCTCTACTGTACGCTCATCCCAGGATTCATAATGTTCTGCCACCCCTCGGGTGATCTGAAAGCAACTCTGTTCATAGATGCTGCGTTTAGAGGCGTAGTCCCCATTGCCGATATCACGGTTTTTGCTGGTCTCCAAGGGAGTCATGTTCCCTATGCGGTAGATCAGGCGATCCTGTTTTGCCTCCTCTATCTGCTCCCAGGCATGGGAGGGGTTCTCCGGAAGGATGTGTTCCAGGCTATAGGTGGCGCTCTCAAAATCGAAGTCCCCTCCAGAGCATTGTTTTTCGATTTCAAAAAGAACATGGCGCACCACTTTCTTGTTGCGGCTGTTGGTGGTGCGAAACTCCTTGTCGGTGAAGGCTGCTTTGAATTGATTATCCTCGGGATACACCTCCCGCAGGGCGGCCATCACATCTAAGGGGGTGCTCATGGCACCGGAGGTTACTTTCCAGGCGATCTCATTGTAAAGACGCTCCTGCTCATGGGTGGGCAGGTTACAGATGACGTTATAGCGAAACGAAATAACAGCCACGGCCTTCAGTATTCGTGTGAAGAAGACTCTTTGGTGCTCAAAATATTTGGCATAACACGCCATGAGCATGGCCAGGGGCTGGGAGACATTGAACATCCGCAGTTGTTCCAAGGCGGATTTCTCCTCTTTGCTCCACGTTACATCCTGGGGATCTCTCAATGCCGCATAGACCCCGGCGGATTCATCCAGAGCCCGCAGCAGTTCAAAGGCCTGGTCACGTGCGGTGATCCGCTTTCGGAAGGTCTTGAAAAGATCGGATTTGCGAACAAGTTTATTTCGGCTGTTCCAGAAGAGACGTAGAAATTCTGGAAAGCTTTCGCCCCCCAAAAGCCCCGTAATTCTCTCCCACCGCTCTTCCAAAGCCCTAAGCTCCACCTCATGAGCATTCTGGGTGCTGATAACGGAAAAAAGATAATTTTTAAGCAGATCTGTAGCTGAAAGTCTCACCCCCCGGGCATTGAGCGTTTCAAACACCTTGAAGGCGTTCAGCTCATCCGTGACGGTAATAACGGTAAAAAAGAGCTTATCCACTAGGGAGTCAATGAAAGCCGCAAGGTTTCTTCCGCTTTCGGCGCTCCCCCCGGTATACCCTTTGATCCGCTCTTTAAACCAGTGGAAGGACGTTCTCAATTGGTGTTCCGAAGCGTTTAACCCCCGCTGAGGAAGCTTTTCCAGCGGCACAAGATAGGTCTGGTAGAACCGGTTGTTGTGGCGGTTCAGCGCAAGCTTTGATCTTGGAATCAGGCTGACGGGATCAAGATACCCAATATAGCTGTTTTGCAACTGTTCTTTGCGCTTTGCATTATCTGCCGCATCTAGCCCGGCGTTTACGAGATCCTGCAAGTGCCCAAGCCCCGCCAGGATCATCACGCTGAGGGTGGTGATGCGCTGCTGCCCGTCAATGATATCGAAATTCTTGCTGTCCGAAGACTGAAGGACGAGATATCCCATGTAGTGAAATGATTCACCATCCTCTTCGAAGAGCCCGAGAATATCCTGCCACAGGTCATCCCATTCATCCTCGGTCCAGGAGTAATCCCGTTGAAAAGGAGGAACGCAGTAGCTAAGGCCATTACCCAAAATCTGGCGAAAGGTTGCATTTGTGGTATTAAAATTCATGGTTGCCATGATTATCCATCCTCCCTAACATACCCCTTGGCATGGAGCCCCGGAATTCTCTTCACTCAAACTTCTTCTAATATATCCAGGGAGAAGCGGGTTGTCAAAGGGTCAGGCTAACCCACAGCTTTACCCAAGGAAATCAGTAAAGCCCCAGAAGCTTTCCCACCCCCAGAGAGGCGAGATTGCACGCCAAGGAGAGAAGAAGGGCGGTTTTGGGAGAAAATCTGAAATAGGCGGTGTAAAAGAGCGCTTCCCCGAGTATAACAAAGGCCTCCCCCCCAAAGGCATAGAGGGTGTAGGAGGAAAGACACCGGGGGAGAACAAACCAGAGATACGGCAAGGTGGCAAAGCTGGCAAAAAATCCCCCGAGGAATATCCTCCCCGGAGAGAACCAGGGGGAGGCAAAGAGGTTCTCCTCTACCAGATTCTCGGGCTCTCCTGCCAACTCTGCACGGTGGCAATCACCTCCATCCTCCCCATTCCCCGCACTCCCTCCACCACACGTCCACCCTCTGCGCCACAGAGAACGCCCATACTGCATGCAAAAAAGCCCTACCCAGAGGGCAAGGCTTTCGGAGAGCACCGTCCAGAAGAGGGCTTGGAGAAAGGCGGCTTCGTAATCTATGGCAGAGACAAAAAAGAGGGGAGGCATCAGGAGTACTCCAAAGGACGCCGAAGAAGGGTGTAGGTGGTATCGCTTCCGGAGAAGCCGAACTTGCCGAGAAAGGGGCCGAGATCTCCTGTAAAGGCAAGAATAAGCGGAATCTGCCGTATGGAGGGGTGCTGAAGCACATACTCCAGCAGGGCGCTCCCCACGCCTTTGCCCTGATGATCGGGATGTACAAGAATGTCCCACAGGGTTGCCCGGAAGATAAAATCCGTGAGAACCCTGCAGAAGGCCACGATCTCCCGATTTTCGTAGTGTACACTACAACAGAGGCTACTCCCCTGGATCATGCGCTCCAGTTGATCCACGGTGCGGCTCTTTCCCCACCGGGTAAAGCGATAGAGGGGGTAGATCCCCTGAGGAGAGACGGCCTGTTTACTGTCGTAGAAGACGTAGTTTTCGAGAAGAGGCGAAAGTTTAGGCTTTTGCGGATACATAACCCTCTTCGGCCATCACCGAAAGGCCCCCGCAGATTCCTCGCAAACTCCCTCCCCGGGCATCCAGGCTTACCGGAATCTGCACCACCTGCCCCGCCCCGCAGGAAGGACATATCCAGCTTACCCGGGCCAATCCATCCGAATCCGGAGCCCCCGCCAGAACCTTCATTTCACCGCACAACTGACATGCCACAATGATCACCGTTGCTCGTCCCCTCTCTCAAAATCCTTCTGTCTGTGCATCCGCTGCATTCCTACATCCCTGCATTTTTACACTTTTTCGTACGTAGAGAGTAATCGCTACCATAACTTCGGAGCAATCTTCTGCCGAGGACTGTATCGGCTTAGTTGTACTCCTCCTCAAAGAAATGTTCAAGGAGAACTTTCACGGGGCCCTCCGTATAGACCTTTTCAGCAGCCCGAACAGTGATGGTAACGGGGGAAGGTGCTCTGTCAATCCAATCGACGGCCTCGAAGAAATCGGTCCCTTCCAGATTTCCCACAGTTCCCCGGACGGGATCCCGAAGCACTCCATCCTCCGTTGCCTTGCGGTTCACCTTGAGGAGAAGGGCATAGAGTTCCTGCTCCGCCCAAGAGCGATCCAACCCTGAGGGGAAGGTCTGGCGCACAAGCTCCTGAAGGGGTTCATAAATTTTTTGGCTCTTGATAACATCCACCCGACAGGTGACGGGTTCTCCGTAAATGGCGTTTTCCTCCACCGCCAGGCGAAGCACCAGGCGATCGCTCCCGAACTCGTCTAAAGCCTCAAAAACGTTCTCCAGAGTTGTGGGAACGAGAAAAATTTCCGGAGGAATCTCCTGACCACGAAATCGTTCCGAGAGGGCGAAAGAGGCGTTTTGGCGAAGAGCCTCAAGGGCAGGGGGAATATCCTCGGAGAGCACCGGACTATCCAGGCCGATCTGCGCCAGGATCTCCTTCGCCACGACCACGATACGCCCCTCCCGAAGCTGTTCAAGCCCCTGCTTCATCTCCTGGATCTCTTCTTCCAGGCGTCCCCGTTGCCGCTCCAGAGAGACGAGATCGGCTTGGGCTTCGAAGAGGCTCTGCCGCATAGTAGCCTGTTCTTCGGTTTTCTTCTCCAACTCCGCCGTAAGTTCCATTACCTGACGCTGAATAAACTTCATACGGAAGAGGGCGATGCGGACAGAGTCGCTCATCACCGCTAGGGCAAAGAGGGTTCCAAGGGTTATGGAGAGGGCAGTGAAGACGGTGATGAGCGAGGAGGTATGCCGAGGCCGGAGCCCGAAGAGAGAGACCCGTCGACGACCTATACGGCGACCGATAAGATCTCCCAGAAAGGCAATACCTCCGCTCAGAAGGAGCAGCGAGATAATAAAACTCCAATTAGCTTCAAACAGAAGAGCCATGCCAACCCCCCTCGACAGAGAGGATAGAGAAAAAAGGATCTTTCTCTTCCCCTACCCCCTTAATAATAGCACGGATTCACGAAAAAAGGGGCCCTCGGGCCCCTTTTTGATAACAGACTGACAGTTTTTGCTCTCTTCCAAAACCTAGTTGCAACCGCAACCGCAGCCGCAACCGCACTCCTTGACCATCTCTTTGAGGACTTCCCGGGAGATCTCAATGCTTCTCTCGATATCCGCCACAGGAACGTTGAGGGCGGGACGGTAACGCATGGTAACGTTGCCGCAGGGGAGGATGAGCATCTTTCTCTGCCAGCACCCCTTCTTGAAGCGCTCTCGCAGTTCGGAGTTGGGGAAGTCGTAGGCGCACATGACACCCCTGCCCCGGACATTGGAGATGAACTGGGGGAACTCCTCCCGAAGCTTTTTGAGACCGTTCAGAAGGGCGGGGCCCGCCACGTTGCTCACGTAGTCGAGAATCTTATCGTCCCGGTAGATTTCGAGATACCGAGTAGCCCGAACCATGTCCACCACGGTGCCGCCCCAGGTGGAGTTAATCCGGCTGGAGACCTGGAAGCAGTTGCCGTCGACGCTGTCGATCCGAGGGCCTGCCACGAGTCCGCAGATCTGGGCCTTCTTGCCGAAGCTGAAGATGTCGGGCTTCACGCCGTGATGCTCCCAGGCCCACATCTTGCCGGTAATTCCCATGCCGCACTGCACTTCATCAAAGATGAGAAGCACGTCGTGCTTGTCGCAGAGATCGCGAAGGGCCTGAAGGTACTCGGTGCGGAACTGGTTATCCCCGCCCTCGCCCTGGATGGTCTCAAGAATGATGGCACAGTAGTCGTCCTGATCTGCCTCAAGGAGGGCCTTGATCTGATTGAGGGAGGTACGCTCCATCCACTCTACGATGCCGAGGTTCTCCTCCAGGGGGAAGACAATTTTAGGATTAAGTACCCGGGGCCAGTCGAACTGGGCAAAGTACTGGTATTTGTTGGGGTCGTTGGTGTTGGTTACCGTGAGGGTATAGCCGCTGCGGCCGTGGAAGGCCTCGTTGAAGTGGATAACCTTGGTCCCCTTCTTCCCTTTTATGGCAGCTCCCTTGGTGAGCTTCCCCTCGGCGATGAGCTTGCGAACTTTCCAGTCCATGGCAACCTTAAAGCAGTTTTCCACCGCCAATGTGCCGTAATCGATGAGGAAGAGGTGGCTGAACCCTTTGGGCATGGCCACTTCTTTGAAGGTCTTCACGAACTCCGCCATCTCCTGGGTATAGATATCGGAGCTGGCCACCTTATTGATGGCGGCGCGGAAGATCTTTTCTTTGAACTCGTCGTTGGCGAGCTTCTCATGGTTCATACCGAAGGGAGCAGAGGCAAAGAAGGTGTAGAAGTCAAGCCATTCGTCACCGTTAATCTTATTATAGATATGGCTCCCCTTCGATTTTTCCATATCGATACAAATATCGAAACCATCCCGGAGCATAACCTCTTCGATGGTGGAAAAAACATCCTCCGGCGCTATCGAATACCGTACTTCTGCCATTCTGTTGTGCCTCCTCTGAACATAATAAAACTGCCTACACAGTTTGCCTCTAAAAAATGTACCCATGTCTGTAAACAGTTTATATTCTAACGCCGAATTCCCCGAATAGCAAGGGGGGAATATATAGAAAATAGCGCACAATTCGTACCATATCACCAAAAGAGGACAAATGGAAGAACCCTTCCGCTTCTACAGATCTCTGAAAGGAGACTTTCGCAAAAGGGCGAGAATCTCCTCCTCCTCGTAGAGACGCCCCCGGTTCATACCAGGGCATTTCCGGGCATGGGCGGCCCATTTTTCGGGGGAGAGAAGCACCGAGATCCAGAAGGGGAAGAGAGCACACTGGACAGGGCGTACCGGATAGATCCGGCATCGCTGTGTTTCGGTATCAAGAAAGAGGCAGTCGCCGTTGCGATGCTCCCGGATACTCGGGCGCCCCTGCAAAGAGATGACATGAGAGGCCGAAAAGGCCTCACGGGAGAGTCCGAGATAGTTCGCTATGGCGTCCCCCTCTTCGGCGGTAAACCATATGGCTCCGGGCTCCCCTCGGCAACAGCGCCCGCACCCGACACATTCAAAAAATAAACCCTTCTTCCACCAGCGTTGATTTTCGAAACTTCTCAAGGGTTCGGGTTTCCTAGCTCTCTTCAGAAGAGATGTCATCGGGAAGAGCTTGTACGAGCTGGGCGTAGAGCATCTTCCAGAGCCCTACCCCCCCTGCCTTGCTCATGGAATCCGCCGCCATTTCGATGGCAAGATCTTCCATAACGCCGAAGGGACGTTCGTCCTTGCCGTCAAGAGAACGGGCATGGGCGAACATGTTTTTCCATATCATGCCGAGGAGAATACCCTCGAACTCCTGACAGGAGGTCCGAAGGCTCTCCTGATCCCGAGTTTTTCTGTTTGCAGACTTTTCGAGAGCGTTCTCCCGAAAGAGTGAGGGAAGCTCCGCTTCCTTGGGGGCGATGCCGTGCAGGCTTTCGTTCATCACTGAATCACCAGCTCTCCATAGAGTGCTCCCGCCCGATCAATGGCCTGGAGAATGGAAATAACATCCCTTGGGGAGGCTCCTACACCATTAAGGGCCTCTACCAGCTCCTGGACATTGGTATTGGTGGAAATTTCCAGGAACTGCCCCATATCCTCGGTAACCTCCACATCGGTGCGGGGGAGGATGGCGGTCTCTCCCATGGAAAAAGGCTCCGGCTGCGATGCTTCAGGGCGCTCTTCGATACGTACCGTAAGATTTCCGTGAGCCACAGCCACGGTACTGATCCGAACACCAGCCCCCATAACCACCGTACCGGTGCGCTCGTTTACCACAACGCGGGCCACAGCATCCGGGCGTATCTCCAGGTTTTCCAGCTCTGCGATGAATCGGGAGGGATTACCTCCCATCCCCTGGGGGAGCCGGACCTCCACTCTCCCGGCATCCACAGGATATGCCACGTTGAAATAGAGGGTATTGATGGTGTCTGCCACCCGCTGGGCTGTGGTAAAATCGGGATTTTTGAGCTGGAAGACGATATTTCCCCCCCGGCCGAGCGAGACGGGAACATCCCGCTCCACCAGCCCGCCTCCGGGGATCATTCCTGCGGTAGTGATATTCTTGGTGACCGCCCCCGCGGCACCTCCCGCTTCATAGCCTCCCACAAGCAGAGGCCCCTGAGCAACCACATAGACGTCACCGTTGGCCGCTCGAAGAGGGGTCTGGAGAAGCACTCCCCCCTGAAGGCTCTTGGCATCTCCCATGGCAGCCACCGTGACATCTACGGTCTGACCGGGGCGCGCAAAGGCTGGAAGCTGGGCGGTAACGGTAACCGCTGCGGCGTTCTTGCTCTTGATCGCCTTGAGATCTACTCCCAGGCCGTACTGACGGGCCATATTCTGCATCATCCGCAGCGCCATGTCCCCCTTGTCTCCCGTTCCGGGGAGCCCCACCACAAGCCCCATTCCTACAAGCTGGTTATCCCGGATTCCCTGGATATCGGTGAGATCCTTAATACGTACCAGGGGCTGGAAAGAGGCTGCAAAAACCAGAGAGGAGAAGAGAAGGATACAAAGAGTAAAAGCTCCGCCTGTAAAGATCCTGCGCATCATGTCTCGTCGCTCCTTACTAGAAAATAGCATGAAGAATCTGGGTGAGAATTCCGGGCTGCTGCACTCTGGAGAGCGCTCCCTTTCCCTGGATGCCGAGTTCTGGGTTGGCCACCTGGGTGGAGTCGATGGTATTATCCGGCTTCACATCCCGAGGGCGGATAACCCCCCTGAAGACCACGGTGAGGGTCTCTTTATGGGTCTGAAGATCCCGGGTCCCCTCCACCACAAGGTTGCCGTTGGGGAGCACCTCCGTGACGAGGCAGGAGATCCGGGAGGAGACCTTATGCTCCCGTTCGGTCTTCCCCTCTCCGGTCATGTTCACGTTCGAGCTGAAACCGAGCCTGCTGAGAAAGCTGAGGAACCCCCATCCTCCATCGGGGTTGCTCCCGGAGGAAGAGTTATCTTTCTTGATCTCTGTGGTAGCCTCGTCGGTGACCTTGGTTTTTTCATCCACCACCACCGTTACGATATCCCCAACCCGTGAGGGACGCTCGTCTCCGAAGAGACTGCTTCCGTCCTGCCAAAGAGATGTGGCGGGAAGAGACCCTGGAAAAGCCAGAATAAGAAGAACTCCAAGGGTCCACAGACTACGCCACCCCGGCCGCGCGCTCTGTTCTTTTGCTGCGTTCATGCCTTACTCCACCTCCACTATGCCGGGAGCGAGAATTTTTCCTTTCACCACTCGCCGGGTATGTTCGTTCCGTACGGATATGATATCACCTAATGCGCCTCCTTCAAGTGCCTCTCCTGATGCACGGATAGAGAGCGTTCCAGATCGATAGAGAAGAGTAACCTGCTGCCCCCGGGTTACTGCGGGAAGAAGGTCGATATCCGAGGTGTAGATGCTGACACCCCGAGGGAGGTTCTTGGAGGCGCGGGCGCCCAGAGCCTGGTTCGGCAGCGCAGGGATACGGTTGCCGATGCGCTCTGCGGAAGAGAGACAAAGATCTTCTTCTTTGAGAATCGTCCCTTTCATAAGGCTCCGCTGGGCCTTACAGACGGGTTGCTCCCATCGGATACGTACGGGGAGGATGGTGCCGTCACGGAAACGAAGTACCGTCTGACTTGTGCCGGGGGCTATCTTGCGAGGGGATGTGAGAGGAGCCGAAGGGACCGGGCCATCATGTTCCACCGAAACTCTCCATGTCCAGTTTGCCAGAAGCCGGATCATCCGGGCGATCTCTTTTTCGGGGAGCACGGGGATCTGCGGAGGCATCCTGAGGGAGAGAAGGGTTCCGCCGAAACCGGCCTCCACCATGCGGGAGAGAAGCTCTTCCGAGGTAAAGCTCTCTCCCCGGGGGAAGATCTCCACCAGGGAGGCTTTCCATACCAGAGGAGGCTCCCCATGAATATCCGCCACCTCTCCAAGCCGAAGAGTACGCCCCGCTTCGAAATGTTCTACGGTGATGCGGATATGCAGCTCCGGCTCCGCAGCGGAGGTATCCTCCAGCAGAGAGAGTATAACCGTTACTGCGAGAAGAACGAGAAAAGACAAAAAAAGGCGGGATTTACCCCGCCCTCGGCTGTTTACAGACATCTTTTCCGCTACCTTCTGAGATTATTCGCTATTTGGAGAAGGTTGTCTGCGGTCTGGATGGTTTTGGAGTTCGCCTCGTAGGCACGCTGGGCCACGATCATGTTTACCATCTCTTCTACTACCTGAACGTTAGAGAGTTCCAGGATGGTCTGGATGGTGGTGCCCATCCCCTCTTCTCCGGGCTCTGCCACGATGGGGGCACCGCTGGCAGGAGTTTCGAGAAAGAGATTTTTCCCCACCGCCTTGAGGCCTGCGGGGTTGACAAACCGGGCGAGTTCAATCTGCCCTACGTTTTGGGGATCCACTTCGCCGGGAATGGTAACGCTCACGTCTCCCATGGCGCTTATAATGACGTCAAGGGCATCATCGGGGATAACGATGGCAGGCTCCAGAAGATAGCCGTTGGAGGTGACCATCTGCCCCTCTCCGTCGATGCTCCAGGAACCGTCCCTTGTATAGGCCATCTCTCCGTTGGGGAGCGCTACCTGAAAGAAGCCGTCCCCCTCAATGGCCACATCCAGAGGATTTCCCGTAACCTGAAGGTTTCCGGCGGTCATGATACGGTTGGTTCCCACAACCCGCGTCCCCAGCCCTACCTGAATTCCCGTGGGAACCATGGAGTTCGGCTCTACCGGCGCTCCGGGCTCCCGATCTATCTGGTAGAGAAGATCCTCGAAATCCGCCCGGATCTTTTTGAATCCCGCGGTGTTGGCGTTGGCGAGGTTATTGGATACCACATCCAGGTTGGTCTGCTGGGCAATCATTCCTGTCGCCCCGGAATACAACGATCGAATCATGCTGCTCCGCCTCCTTCAGTAGAGGGAATAGAGAAGATATACAATAAAGAATGAGCGTCACGCCTCCACGGAAGCGTTAGCTCTTTCCGTAGGTTTGAATTAACTTTCCTGCGCTTTCGTCCTGGATCGTCACGGTTTTTGCCGCCGCCTCGTAAGCTCGGTTCGCCGCAATCATGCGAACCATTTCGCTTACGATGTTGACGTTGGACATCTCCAAAAAGCCCGAGGAGAGCCGCACCTCTTCGACATCTGCCGCAGCCCCGGAATCTTCGGTCTCCGAAAGAAGAGAGCGCCCCTCGTGACGCAGATAGGTGGGAACAGGAAAGGTCACCACCTGCAGAACATCCACAACCTCGCCATCCGCAAGGATCTGCCCCTGCTCGTCAATGGAGATCCGGGTGGCTTCACCAAGTTCAACCGCCCCGCCTTGCCCCATAACGGCCATCCCTTCATGGGTCACCAGCTGCCCTTCTCCGCTGCGGAGAAACTGCCCGGAGCGCGTGTAGAAAACATTGCCGGCTCCGTCCTCTACCGCAAAATATCCTTCACCCGAGATGGCCACGTCGAGGGTGTTTCCCGTATGCCGCAGGGCCCCCCCCCGGAGATCGAGGGCGGTTTCGGAGAGCACGTTGGCAAAGGCCATATCCCCAATGAGTTCCCGCCGTTTCCAGCGTTCCGGCTTGGGGGGATAGACCTCTCCGGGGTTACCGTCCACCTTTTCCATGAGAAGTTCGGGAAAGGATTTGTTCACCGCTATACGGCCCCGGAATCCTGCTGTATCTGCGTTAGCAAGGTTGTTCGCCGTCACGTCCAGCATTTTTTCCTGTACCAGCATGGCGGATGTTCCCGCATAGAATCCCCGAAACATGGGCTAGTCCTCCTTAGAAGCGACCGAGACGCCTCCCGCGCCGTAACGCCGAGAGCACCGTACCGGCCTCTTTCATACTATCCAGCTCTTCCAGGGCCTTTCCTGTGCCGAGGGCCACACACTCCATGGGATTTTCTGCTATGTAGCAGGCAATCCCGGTATGTTCCGAGATGAGGGTGGCAAGATCGCGCAAAAGAGCACCCCCTCCGGTCAGGAAAATTCCCCTGTCTATAATATCGGCGGAAAGCTCCGGAGGCGTTAGCTCCAGAACACGACGAATTCCATCAATAATAGCTTCCACGGACTCGCTGATAGCTTCGGCGATACCGTAGCTGTTGATTTCGATCTCCCGGGGGAGCCCCAGTACGAGATCCCGCCCCCGTATCTCCATGCTGCGCATCTCTCCCATGGGATAGCAGGTACCGATATCAATTTTAAGCAGCTCCGCAGTCTGTTCTCCGATGGCAAGATTAAAGTTCTTCCGCACAAACCGTATGATGGCCTCATCGAACTTATCTCCCCCCACCCGGAGAGATTCGGAGTGCACGATGCTTCCCAGGGAGATCACGGCGATATCAGAAGTTCCCCCTCCGATATCCACCACCATGTTCCCCCGGGGCTCCGCCACGCTGATCCCTGCACCGATGGCAGCGGCCATGGGCTCTTCGATGAGATAGGCCTCCCGGGCTCCCACCTCAATGGCAGCTTCGAGGACCGCCCGGCGCTCCACATCGGTTGCCCCCGAGGGGACACAGATCATCACCCGGTTCCGGAAGAATTTATTCATCCCCTTGGTGACTTTCTTGATAAAGTAACGGAGCATGGCCTCTGTCATGGTGTAGTTGGCAATCACGCCATCCTGGAGGGGACGCACAGCCACCACATGCCCGGGGGTTCTGCCGAGCATGCGCTTGGCCTCTCCTCCCACCGCCAGAATTTTTTCACTTTCCTGATCGTAGGCCACCACCGAAGGCTCCCGGAGAACAACTCCCTTTCCGGAAGCGAAGATAAGTACCGTGGCAGTTCCCAAATCTATACCGATATCCGTTCCAAACAACAGAAACCCCCCTTACCAGAAACGGCTTCCCCTGGAGGTGTGCTTTCAGGGAGAGGCGTTTTATATACGTTTTTTCGAGCACGCCGAAAATGGCGCCGTTGCACCGGAAGCTCCCTTATGTCGTTTCTTTTCCAGATTCCGGAACACACGCATTCCAGAGATCCTTTTCGTACCCCACCTTCCAGAGAAAGAGCCCTTCGGGAGGGGCGGTTCTCCCCGCAGCCTCGCGGTTCTGGCGCTCTTCCAGAAGATCTCGTATCCAGAGGGGATCTCGCCTTTCTAACCCCACTTCGTGAAGGGACCCCACTATGATGCGCACCATGTTGGTGAGAAAGGCATTTCCTCGAACCCGAAGCCACCCCCAATCCCCCTTTCGATGGTACGAGACCCGATAAAGGGTACGTAGAGGATTTTCCGGAAGATCCGACGCCCTGCAGAAGGAGGTACAATCATGCGTTCCTTCAAGATAGGCGCACCCCTGGCGCACCGCTTCATCCTTCCAGGGGCGATAGAGAGACCAGGAGTATCCCGAGAGGTGCGGGTAGGTATACCGGGCAAACCAGAGGAAGTAGATATACTCCCGCCACTGGGCATCATACCTGGCATCAAAGTTCGAGGGTACCGGAGCCACCCGAATGGTTCGTATGGACGAGGGAAGACGGGCATCCAGAGCGAGACGCAGCCTCTGGGGCTCCCAGATGCGGGGAAGCTCGCAGGAGATCACCTGACCACGGGCGTGAACCCCCTTATCGGTTCTCCCCGCAGCCACCACGGTAATCTCGCAGGAGGAGAGTTCCCCGAGGGCCCTCTCCACCTCTTCCTGGATTCCCCGGGAACGCTCCTGCCTCTGCCAGCCTGAGTAGGGTCTTCCATCGTAGGCTATTTGAATCGCATAATGCATCTTCCTAGAATACCACTCTCTCCGCAGAAAGGGAGAAGAGAAGAACCAGGAAGGAGAAGAGCAACGCTCCGGAATCTCTCATGTGCCAGTTGAGAGGGTGCATACGGGTTCGTCCCTTTCCTCCGGTATAGCAGCGGGCATCCATGGCGATGGCAAGATCCTCCGCCCGCTGAAAGACGATGAGAAAGAGAGGCACCAGCACAGGGATAAAGGCCCGGAGCCTTCGGAAGATCCCGCCTCCTTCAAGGTCGGCTCCCCGGGCAAGCTGGGCTTTCATGATACGATCGGTCTCATCCAGCAACGTAGGAATAAAACGGAGAGCGATGGTCATCATCATGGCCATTTCATGAGCGGGAAAGCCAAACTTTCGGAAGGGGGAGAAGAGGGACTCCATACCGTCCGCCAGCTCCATGGGAGAGGTGGTGAGGGTGAGATACCCCGCAAAGATCACCAGGAGGAGCAGCCGGATTCCCATCCGGGCGGCCCCCACAATCCCCTCCCGGGTGATACGGAAGATCCCCCACGACCAGAGGGGGGTTCCATCAGAGAAGAAGAGGTGCAGCACCACCGTAAAGAGTACCAGAATCAGAATGGGCCTGGCCCCTCGGAGAAGAATCCCCAGAGAGAGCTTGGAGAGAAAGGCACATACCATGAGGATCCCCCCCCAGAAGAGAAAGAAACGGGGATCTTGTACGAGAAAGGCGCCAGTCATGAAGAAGAGCACCCCCAGAATTTTGCATCTCGGGTCCAGATGATGCACAAAGGAATCCAGGGGTATATACTGGCCCAGGGTAAGATGGTTGAGAAATTTCATAAAGTCACTCCGTAAAAAAATCCAGGATTTCCCGGATATCGTTGGTGAGGAGAAGGGATAATCCTCTCTCCCGGAGAATGCAGGAAAGCTCTGCCACGGGGGGGAGAACCAGACCTCGTATGGGATGCTCCCGAAGATGTTCCAGAATCTCCCGGGGAGTCCCTCTGGCCACAGACTCCCCCTCATGCAGCACGAGAATTCTATCACACCAGGAGAGGGCCACGTCGAGGTCGTGGGTAATGTGGAGTATCCCCATCCCCCGATGCCGCAAACTTTCCAGAAGCAGGAGAAGCTCTCTCTTCCCCCGGGCATCCAGCCCCGTGGTGGGCTCATCAAGAACGAGATACTCCGGCTCCCCCGCAAGAACCGAAGCGATGGCCACCCGACGCTTCTGCCCCCCCGAAAGAGCGAAGGGGCTCCGGGAGGAGAGTTCCTGCGGAAATCCCACCATCTCAAGAGCCTCTGCTACCCTTCGGGGAAGTTCCTCCGGTGGCACCCCCCAGTTTTTGGGGGCAAAGGAGATCTCCTCCTCCACGGTCTCCGCAAAGAACTGCTGCTCAGGGTACTGAAAGACAAGCCCCACCTGGGAGCGAAGAAAGCGCAGCTCCTTTTTATCCATGGCCGCATAACTCCGGGAGTCCTTCTCAATACGCCCCCCCTCGGGAAGAAGAAGGGCGTTGCAAAGCTGGGCCAGCGTAGATTTACCGCTCCCCGTATGCCCCACCACGGCCTTCCATTCCCCCGGAAGAAGCGTGAGGGAGATATCCCGAAGAGCCTTTTTTTCCAGGGGGGTTCCCTTGTGATAGCTGAAGGAGACCTGGGAAAATTCTATGGACATAAGGCATCTGCCACCTTTCCAGGAAGAGGAAAAACCCCCTTCCGGATCACCCCCCGAGCCTCAAGCTTCGCAACAAGCTCCATCATGGGCGTATCCGGGAGATCCCAGCTTTGCCGGGGAGCGCAGAGAAACTCTTCCGGAGTCCCCTCCCAGAGGAGTCTCCCCTCCTCCATCACCAGAATGCGCTCGGAATCCCAGATCTCCTCAAGCCGATGGGTAATGTTCACCACCGTCATCCCCTCCTGCCGGTGGAGCCTGCGGAAGATCTCCATAAGATCCTTCCGCCCCTGGGGATCCACCATGGAGGTGGCTTCATCCAGCACGAGGCAGAGAGGGTTGAGTGCCAGGGCCCCTGCCACAGCAAGGCGCTGCTTCTGCCCACCCGAAAGGGCATACGTGGGCTGCCTCTCCAACCCCTGAAGACCCGCCGCCTCAATGGCCCAGGCAACACGCTCCTTCAGAGATTCTTCGGGAAGCCCCAGATTCTCCGGGCCGAAGGCAACATCTTCCTCCACGGTAACCGCCACGATCTGGTTCTCGGGATTCTGAAAAACCATGGCAACCCGCTCCCGGATCGCCCGATGGTTCTCCGGAAGCCGGCTGTCATAACCGCATACATAAGAATGGCCCTGCGTAGGAATCAGCAGGGCGTTCATCATCTTTGCCAGGGTGGATTTGCCTGAACCGTTAGACCCCACCAGAGAGAGCCACTCCCCGGCACGGAGGTTCAGGGTCACATCGCACAATGCGGGTGTGTCACTTCCGGGGTATTGAAACGAAAGCCCCGAGAAGGAACACACCACATGGTCCTTCATATGACGGATCTACTCCACCAGTTCAATGACCGCCATGGGGGCCGCGTCCCCCTTGCGGTATCCCGTCTTTACAATACGGGTATAGCCGCCGGGACGCCCTACGTACTTCGGTGCCACCTCATCAAAAAGTTTGTTCACTGCCTCTTTGTGATTCATCCGGGCAATAACCAGGCGACGATCCTGAAGCGATCCTCCCCGAGCCCGGGTGATAAGTTTTTCCGCTGTTCTGCGAAGCTCCTTTGCTCGAACAAGAGTGGTGTGCACAGAACCATTCACGAAAAGGCTGGCTGCCAAATTCGCAAGCATAGCCCCTCGGTGCGCACCGCTTCTGCCAAGCTTGCTGTGATCCATCCGATGCCTCATTGTAGGCGCCTCCTCCTGCTTTATATATCCTGACTTTTATTCTTTTCTTTTTCACTGTACATGGAGTATCCATGCTTCTCAATTTTCTCTTCAATTTCCTTGAGCGAGATCTTGCCGAGGTTGCGAATCTTCAGAAGCTCCTCCCGAGGACGCTGCAGGAGATCTCCCACGGTCTGAATCCCCCCCCGAAGCAGACAGTTCTCGCTCCGGATGGAAAGCTCCAGATCTCGGATGGGGCGGGAAAGAAAGGCATCCTCCCACTTCTCCTCCGGAGGGATCACCTCCACAGGGGGAGTTCCCCCTTGCCCCGGAGGATCTTTGAGACCGTCATCAGAGTTTCCGCTGAGAGACATGTAGATGAGAGAGAAACGTTCCCGAAGGATCTTAGCACCCTCTCCCGCGGCCTTCTCGGGAGAAACCACACCGTTGGTCCAGATGTCGAGAACAAGGCGGTCATAGTCGGTCTGCTGTCCCACCCGAGCGTTCTGCACTTCGTAGCTCACCTTCTTCACAGGGGAATAGATGGCATCAATGAGCAGAGCGTCCACCGGCAGATAGCCGGGCCTCGGACGGTCTATGGCAGCATACCCGGTACCTTTCTCAATGTAGAAATCCATCCGGAGGGTGTACCCCGCCTCAAGATTGCAGATGAATGCTTCAGGGTCGACGAAATCGATGTCGCTATCCGGCGAGATATCCCCCGCCACTATCCGTTTCGGCCCCTCCACCTCGAGATGCAGCACCTTTACTTCATCATTGTGGGAGCGCAGGGGGACATGCTTGAGATTGAGGATCATCTCAATAACGTCTTCCTTTACCCCTGGAACGGTGCTGAATTCGTGAAGCACTCCCTCAATGCGTACGGCAGAGATAGCTGCTCCCCCAATGGAGGAGAGCAGCACCCGACGAAGTGCGTTTCCCAGGGTATCTCCGTAGCCCCGTTCGAGGGGTTCCACGATGACGTTGCCATGCTTTCCCGGCTGGGCTTTGTCGGCCTCCACATGGATCCCAATTTGGAGATTTTCCATGGTTTTTCCGCCTTTTCTCAGGGTCTAGCGAGCGTAGAACTCAACCACGAGCTGTTCGTTCACCGGCGAATCAATCTGCTCCCGTACAGGCAACGAGACAACGGATCCCTCCATCTTCTCGGAGTTCAGGGAGAGCCACTCGGGGATTGCCCGGGACGCTGCGACTTCCACGTTCTCCTTGATGAGAGGGGAGTTCTTACTCTTTTCGGCTACCGCTACAATATCCCCAACCTTCACGAGGAAACTGGCGATATCCACCTTCCGTCCGTTCACCAAAACATGACCATGGCATACGATCTGCCGGGCCTGGCGGCGGCTCACCCCGATACCGAGGCGGTAAAGCACGTTATCCAGGCGTCTCTCCAGAGTCTGGAGGAAGTTGTGCCCCGTAACGCCCTTCATCTTGGCGGCTTTGGCAAAGACGCTGCGAAACTGGGATTCCGTCATGCCGTAGAAACGGCGAAGCTTCTGTTTTTCGCGAAGCCGAAGTCCGTAGTCACTAACCTTGATCCTCTTCGCCCCATGCTGCCCAGGCCGTACATTCCTCCGGGAGAGGCCACACTTTTCGGTGTAGCAGCGATCTCCCTTCAGAAAAAGCTTGGTTCCTTCCGCACGGCACTGACGGCATGCCGATCCTGTATATCTACTCATTCTTAATGTATCCTCCCTTACTATCCAGTACCGGGGAATGGTTCTGGGTTACACCCGGCGACGTTTGGGGGGCCGGCATCCGTTGTGGGGAATGGGGGTTTCGTCACGAATGACGTTCACCTGAAGCCCCGTCGCCTGAAGTGCCCGGATGGCAGATTCCCGACCGGGGCCAGGCCCCTTGACCACCACATCGATCTCCACCACCCCGTGATCCTGAGCAACCTTCCCCGCCGCCTGAGCTGCGAGCTGGGCCGCAAAAGGAGTGGATTTTCTCGTTCCCTTAAAACCCACGTTTCCACCCGAGGACCAGGAGAGAAGATTCCCCTGGCGGTCACTCAAGCTGATGATGGTATTATTAAAGGTAGAGTAAATATGGGCAACCCCATGAGATACGTGTTTTTTCTCTTTGCGCTTTCCTCTACGTACAGTCCGCTTGGCCACTCGATGTTACCTCCTTAGGCCGGCCCTTACTTGCCGGTTTTCTTCTTGCCTGCCACGGTCCTCTTGGGACCTTTCCGGGTTCTCGCATTCGTTTTCGTACGCTGACCCCGGACGGGCAAGCCCATCTTATGCCTCATACCACGGTAGCAACCGATCTCCACGAGGCGTTTGATATTCATGGTCACCTGGCGCCGGAGATCTCCCTCCACCATGTGGTTATTCTGAATTTCCGCCCGAAGCTTTGCCGCCTCTTCCTCGGTAAGATCCTTGATCCGGGTATTGGGATCTATCCCAGTGACCGCAAGAATCTTGTGGGATGTGGTAAGGCCGATACCATATATGTACGTCAAACCGATTTCCACCCGTTTATCCCGGGGAAGGTCTACACCTGCAATACGTGCCATTAACCGACTACCTCCTTGCACCCTGGCGCTGTTTGTGCCGGGGATTCTTGCTGCAGATCACCCGCACCACGCCATTTCTGCGAATGATGCTGCAGTGCTCACAGATTGGCTTTACCGAAGGTTTCACCTTCATGATAATTCACACTCCCTTGTAGAATCCCTTGCCGGAGAGTGGGCCTCTGCCCCCATCCGGTCAGAGGAGATCAACGAAAACGATATACGATCCTACCCCGTGTAAGATCGTAAGGGGACAATTGTACCAAAACCTTGTCTCCCGGCAAGATTCGGATAAAATGCATACGCATCTTGCCCGATACGTGCGCAAGAATTTTATACCCGTTCTCCAGCTCCACCCGAAACATGGCGTTCGGCAGAGGCTCCACTACTTTACCACGAACTTCAATGACATCATCTTTTGCCATATATTCTTCACCTTCCCTCAAGTCTTTTTTTCGGTTGCCGCACTACGATACAGCCAGGGATGGTTTCCATTCTTCCCAGGGCGTCAGGACCTCGATTCCCTCGTCGCAGATGAGCACGGTATGCTCGAAGTGCGCAGCATCGGAACCGTCAGCGGTAACCACAGTCCATTTATCGCCCTTCGCAAGAACTTCCTCGCCTCCGGTCATGACCATGGGCTCTATGGCCAACGTCATGCCGGACTTCAATGTCACCCCTGTTTGCGGCTTCCCGTAATTCGGAACTTGAGGGAATTCGTGAAGCTTTTTTCCTATACCGTGACCGGCATAGGTTCGCACAAGACCAAAATTCTCGGAAATCACCACCGTCTCCACCGCATGTCCTATGTCCCCAAGGGTCTTTCCCTCGCGAGCTACAGACAACGCCGCATGAAGCGAGTCCAGGGTCACACGCAAGAGCTTCTTCCGCAAAGGAGAGATCTCACCTGCCCCGAAGGTGCAGGCCGCATCGCCGTAGTAGCCTTCAAGTTCGACTCCTACATCAATGCTGACGATATCCCCCTCCTGAACCACTCTTTCTTTTTTCGGAATGCCGTGAACGATCTCCTCGTTAATAGAAATACAGAGCGTTCCGGGAAAGGGAGAGGGAATACCGGGTACCCGATACCCTTTGAATGCCGGTATTCCTCCCGCTTTTCGAATGATGCGCTCCGCCTCGGTATCAAGGTCCAGGGTAGAAACTCCGGGGAGCACCATATCCCTCATAGCTCGTAGTACATCCCCCACAACCTGTCCGGCGCGCCTCATACGAAGGATCTCGTGTTCTTTTTTTACAAGCCCCATGGTTTTACATTACCGCTCAGCGAGAAGAGCCAGCACTGCGTCTTTAGGCCCCGTTCCGTCTATCCGGGAGAGAAGACCCCGGGAGGTGTAGTACTCGATAAGCGGTGCTGTCTGGTCGTGATAGACCTGAAGCCTTTTACGGATAACTGCCTCGGTATCGTCCTTTCTCTGAACGATGGTGAGATTCCCGCAATTCCGGCACCTTCCGTCCTCCGGAGGAGGATCGAAATGAACGTTATAGATGGCTCCGCAGCTGCTGCAGACTCTCCTGCTCGTAAGCCGGGAGACCACAGTCTCGTCATCCACATCAAAGAGTATAGCCCTATCCAGAGAGGTCCCCATTTCCTGGAGAAGTACATCCAGGGCTTCCGCCTGAGGAGCGGTACGGGGAAAACCGTCGAGAATAAATCCTTTCGTACAGGCATCTCCAGAGATGGTATTCCGGATCATGTTGATGATCAATTCGTCCGGCACAAGCTTTCCCTCGTCCATAAAGGCCTTGGCCTCCCTGCCGAGGGGTGTCTCCCGCTTGACGTTATCCCGAAGCATATCCCCTGTGGAGATGTGTGCCACCGAGTACGCTTCCTTCACCGACGCAGCCTGGGTACCCTTTCCCGCTCCGGGAGGCCCCAGAAAAACAAGCTTCATGAGGAACTCTCCTTTCCCCGGATCAGAGCCGTAAAAGCCCTCCGGATTTGTCACTGCGTTTGAGAATTCCTTCGTAGTGACGCATAAGGAGCTGAGCCTCAATCTGGTGTACCGTATCAAGAGCAACTCCTACCACAATAAGCACTGCGGTGCCTCCGAAGTAGAAGGTAGAGACCTTCACAACCGAAGTCATGATGGAGGGGATGATGGCGATGATGGCCAGAAAGGTTGCCCCCCCCAGGGTGATACGGCTCATGACCTTTTCGATATACTCCGCCGTGGGGCGTCCGGGACGAATCCCGAGGATAAATCCGCCATGCTTTTTCATGTTGTTTGAAACATCCACGGGGTTGAAAACCACCGCGGTATAGAAGTAGGCGAAAAAGACTATCAGCAGAATATACAGCACAAAGTAGACCACGCTCCCCGGAGCAAAGAGCTGTTGCGCCCGGATAGCCCAGTCTCCCGTGAAGAACTTGAGGATCGTGTAGGGAAAGAGGAGCACCGAGGAGGCGAAGATGATGGGAATAACTCCCGCCTGATTCACCCGAAGAGGAATAAAGGTGCTCTGCCCTCCGTAGACCTTGTTACCCACCACCCGTTTGGCATACTGCACGGGGAGACGCCGCTGCCCCTCCTGGAGCAGAACGCACCCCGCCACCACGAGCACCATGAGAATGATAGCCACAAGAAGAGCCAGGATGCTCAGCTCCCCCACGGTGAGAAGGGTCCATGTCTGGATGATGGCTTCGGGGATCCGGGCAACGATACCTCCGAAGATAAGCAGGGAGATGCCGTTGCCGATGCCGTGGTCGGAGATTTCCTCTCCGAGCCACATCACCGCAATGGATCCCGTTACGATCGTTACAACCACCACAACCCCCGCGAGCATACCTCCGCTGAAGATGCCGAGGTTACGAAGCCAGAAGGTCATACCGATAGCCTGGACGGTGGCAAAGAAGACCGTTCCCCAGCGCGTATAGGCCACGATCTTCTTACGGCCATCCTCCCCCTCTTTCTGAAGCTTTTCAAGGGCGGGGATAACCACCACCAGCAGCTGCATAACGATACTCGCATTAATATAGGGGGCTACGCCGAGAGCGAAAAGGCTGAAGCGGCGCAGAGCACCCCCGGCAAACATGTCAAGGAACCCAAGCACTCCTCCCTGCTGGAAGAGCTGCGACATGGCCTCCGTATCGATACCCGGAGTGGGGATGTGGGCTCCGAGACGGAAGATAAAAAGCATTCCCAGGGTGAAAAGAATTCTTCTCTTGAGATCCGGCAGTCGGAAAGCATCGCGGAAAGAATTGATCACCCTAGATCACCTCGGCCTTTCCCCCTGCAGCTTCAATCTTGGCAGCTGCGGAAGCGCTGAACTTTGCGGCCTTTACGGTAAGGGCCTTCCCCAGATCCCCGGTGGCGAGGATTTTAACGGGTTCACCCGCCTTCCTCACAAGCCCCGCCTCCAGAAGGGCGTCAAAATCTACTACCGCCCCGTCAGAAAAGGTGCTCTCCAAATCCCGAAGATTCACTATTTGATAGTTTTTGGCAAAACGGAAGTTGCTGAAGCCCCGCTTGGGGATTCTTCTTGCGAGAGGCATCTGCCCTCCCTCAAATCCCGGGCGAACGCCTCCTCCGGATCGAGACTTCTGTCCCTTATGCCCCTTACCGGCGGTTTTGCCGTTGCCGCTTCCGATACCCTGCCCGCGTCGTTTGCGCGTGGTTCTCGCTCCCGGAGCGGGTCGAAGTTCATGAAGATTCATCGTGTTTTCTCCCCTCCTCAGGCTACTCCGAAAGCTCTTCCCACTGTACGAGATGGGAAACCGCACGGAGCATGCCCCGGATCTGCGGCGTATCCTGGTGGACCACCACATGGTTGAGCCGCCGCAGCCCGAGAGCGCGAAGAGTTCTCCTCTGACGCTCGGGCTTGCCGATGGCGCTTTTTTTCCAGGTAACTTTGAGCTTTACCATGAGAATTCCTCCTAGGCTCCTTCAGCAGCCAGGGACTGCTCCTTTTTCTCTTTCTTTTCGAGGCCCCGGAACCTCCGGATTTCCTCCGGGGTGCGCATGGACTGCACTGCCTGCATGGTGGCATGAGCCACGTTTACGGGGTTTGAGGTGCGGCCGATAACCTTGGTGAGCACGTCCTTCACGCCCCCAAGCTCCATGATGGCTCGCACCGCTCCTCCCGCGATAACTCCCGTACCGGGAGCCGCAGGCTTCAGAAGAACCCGGGCGGCGCCGAAGCGGCCGATGATAGGATGCGGAATGGTGTGTCCCACCTGCTTGAGGGTTACCATGTTCCGCTTCGCCCGATCGATGCCCTTGCGGACGGCTTCGGAAATTTCTTTAGCCTTCCCCATGGCGACACCCACCTGACCATCTCCATCCCCTACCACTACGAGAACGCTGAACTTAAAACGCTTTCCACCCTTTACAACTTTACTGACACGGTTGATGGAGACAACACGCTCCATCATGTCCGAGTGATTCGCAGCTTCGTTTCTTGCGGCCATAAATGTCCCTCCTTTTAGAAGTCCAGCCCGGCTTCACGAGCGGCATCCGCAAGTGTTTTTACCCGGCCGTGGAACCTATGACCGCCTCGGTCAAAGACCACTGCCTTGATTCCTTTCGAAAGAGCCCGTTCAGCAATGGTTTTGCCGATAAAAGCCGCCGCATCCTGGTTGCCAGTCTTCTCAAGCTGTCCTTTGATGTTTTTCTCCACCGTGGAAGCCGAAACCATGGTGCATCCCCGATCGTCGTCAATCACCTGGACGGAGATATGTTTCAGGCTTCGAAAGACGCTGAGACGAGGCCTCTGAGCCGTTCCCTGAAGGGTACGGCGTACACGCTCGTGCCGAAGCACTCTCATTTCATTTCGACTGCGCTTTTTAATCAATGCAGTTCACCTCGTAATCCTATGCTCCGGCCTTTCCGGCCTTACGAATGATGTGCTCTCCAGCGTAGCGGACACCCTTGCCCTTGTACGGCTCAGGAGGACGGAAGCCGCGGATGTTCGCGGCGGTCTGGCCCACCACCTGTTTGTCGATGCCCCGCACAAAGATCTTGGTGGGTCCCTCCGTGGCGAGTTCGATCCCCTCGGGGGGATCTACCTCGATGGGATGGGAATACCCAAGGCTCAGAACAAGCTTGCTTCCTTGCATCTGGGCACGGTACCCTACGCCCACGATATCCAGAACCCGCTCAAAACCTTTGCTGACACCTTCCACCATGTTATTTAACAGCGCCCGCGTCATGCCGTGAAAGGCTCTGCAGGGCTTGGAGTCGTCCCTTCGGAGCACCTTGACCTCACCGTCCCCGACCTCAAGGCTCACCTCGGGGCGAAGTTCCAGAGAGAGTTCCCCCTTGGGACCCTTGACCACCACACTGGTGCCGTCAACCTTAAAATCCACACCCTTGGGAAGGGTAATAAGCTTGTTTCCTATACGAGACATAGCACCCTCCCTCTACCAGACATAGCAGAGGACTTCGCCGCCAAGTCCTTCTTTGCGGGCATGAGAATCCGTCATCAAGCCCCTGGGAGTAGAGACGAGCGCAATGCCCAGCCCTCCCATTACCTTGGGGAGATCCTTGGAACCCACATAGATTCTGCGGCCGGGTTTGCTCACCCGACGAAGCCCCTGAATAACCCGCTCTCTTTCCGCGCTATAGTTAAGAAAGAGCCGCAATACCTGATACGGTTTCTTGGGATCAGAGATCACCTTGAAATTGCGGACGTACCCTTCTTCTTTGAGTATTCTGGCAATGCTCACCTTGATCTTGCTCAACGGCATATCCACCATATCATGGTAGACCATGTTGGCATTCCGAATCCGGGTAAGCATATCCGCTATAGGATCATTTACATACATGCCTTCTGCCTCCTTCGTCGTCCCGTCTCAATTTACCAGCTCGACTTGACGACGCCAGGGATCTGCCCTTTTCTGGCAAGGTCTCGGAAGCAGCAGCGGCACATGTTGAACTTCCGCATAAACCCCCGAGGACGCCCGCAGAGAGGGCAACGATTGTACTTTCTCACCTTGAACTTCGGTTCCGCTTTCGCTTTGTTCTCCAACGCTAGTCGGGACATGTTCTCTACCCCCAGAAAATGCTACTTGGCAAAAGGAAAGCCAAGTTCGGACAAAAGGGCAAGACCTTCTTCGTCGCTCTTTGCGGTGGTGGTAATGGTGATGTTCATTCCGCGAACCCGAAGCACCTTGTCGTAATCGATTTCAGGAAAGAGAAGCTGCTCCCTGAGCCCCAAATTATAGTTTCCTCGACCATCAAAGCTTTTCCTGGAAATCCCCTGGAAGTCTTTGATCCGGGGGAGAGCCAGGGAGACCAGACGATCTAGGAACTCCCACATCTTTGCCCCCCGAAGCGTTACATAACATCCCACGGGCATACCTTCCCGGAGCTTAAAACCTGCCACAGACTTCTTCGCTCGCCGCATCATGGGACGCTGCCCCGTGATGGTGGCAAGTTCGTCCATGGAGGCGTTCATAAGCTTCATATCCTGCTTCGCATCTCCTACACCGATATTGACAACCACCTTGTCAATCCGGGGAACTTCCATGGCGTTTCCGTATTGAAAGGTCTTACGGAGGCGATCCACAATTTCTTCGGTATATTTCTTCTTCATTCTCGGCATCATGGCACAGGATCCTCCTAAATCTTATCAATTACCTCGCTGCACTTCTTGCAGAGGCGGACCTTGCGGCCATCGTCGAGATATGCACGTCCTACCCTAGTGGCCTTTCCGCAAGAAGGGCAGAGAAGCATGACCTTCGAGGCATAGATGGGGGCTTCCTGCTTGACGATCCCCCCCTGAGGGCTCTTCTGCGTGGGACGTACGTGCTTGGTGACCATGTTGACACCTTCCACTACGATGACGTCCCGGACAGGGTCACGGCGCTGGATTTTGCCCTCCATTCCGGCACTCTTGCCGGAGATGACCCGAACCTTGTCTCCCTTTTTAAGTCTCATTTTTCCCATGTCTACAATCTCCCCCTACACGACCTCGGGAGCCAGGGAGACGATACGCATATAACGCTTCTCCCGCAACTCCCGGGCTACGGGACCAAAAATGCGCGTTCCCCGGGGTTCGCCGTTGTTCTCGATAATAACCGCCGCATTATCGTCAAACCGGACATAGCTGCCGTCCTTCCGGCGGATCTCCTTCTTCGTGCGCACCACCACACAGCGAACAACCTTACCCTTCTCGGTGTTGCTGTTCGGAATAGCCTCTCTTACAGAAGCCACAATAACATCTCCTACGGAAGCCACCTTGCGGCGGGTTCCTCCGAGAACCTGAATACACATAACCTTCTTGGCGCCGGAGTTGTCTGCCACGTTCAATACGGTACGAAGCTGAATCATGGCTACTCTCCTTTGGACTCGTCGAGAATAGGAGCCCGCTCAATAATTTCTTTAAGGGCCCATCTCTTTCTGCGGCTCAGGGGACGGCACTCCTCAATGCGCACGGTATCGCCGGTGCGGCATTCGGAATTCTCGTCGTGGGCCATGTACTTTTTAGCTCTAATAACGGGCTTTCCGTAGAGAGGATGCTTGGCTTTCCGATCGATTTTGACCACGATGGTCTTATCCATTTTCGTACTTACCACAACCCCGTAACGCACTTTCCTTCGGGCAGTCGTGTTTTCCATTGCCCACTACCTCCTTAAACCGCGCTCGACAGTGAGTTCTTTCTCCCGCATCACCGTAAGAACACGGGCGATGGTCCGCTTTACTTCTTTAATTCTTCCGGAGTTTCCGAGCTGCCCTATGGCATGCTGAAAACGGAGATTGAAAAGTTCTTCCTTGTACTGTCGATGCTTATCGTTAAGTTCCTGTATCGTAAGGTCACGCATTTCGCGACTTTTCATCGTTATTCACCACCCAGACCCTCTCGGGCTACAAGGCGCACTTTGATGGGCAGCTTATGAGCCGCAGTGATAAAGGCTGCCTCTACAACGCTCCTTGATACTCCCGATACTTCAAACATGATTCTGCCCCGCTTCACCGGAGCTACCCAGTACTCAGGATTGCCCTTCCCCTTTCCCATTCGGGTTTCCAGGGGCTTTCTCGTAAGTGCCACATCGGGGAAGATGCGAATCCAGATCTTGCCGCCCTTGCGCATCTTTCGCGAGATGGCTACTCGGGCTGCTTCTATCTGCCGGGCCGTAATCCAGGCTCCTTCGAGAGCCTGCAAACCGTACTCACCGAAGGCTACATAGCCCCCCCCCTTGGTAATCCCCTTAAGGGGCGTACGATGGGGCTTCCGGTATTTGACGCGCTTCGGACTCAGCATGCGTCACTCTACCTCCTCTTTCTTCTGCCGGAAGTCTCCGCCTCCTGGGCAGATTCCTTCCCTTTTCCGGTGCTCTCCTCTTTACAGATCCACACCTTTACGCCGATGACTCCGTAAATCGTCCGGGCTTCCGCAAAGCCGTAGTCGATGTTCGCACGAATGGTGGAGAGAGGGAGACGCCCCTCAAGATACCACTCTCTTCTCGCGATTTCGGCACCGCCGAGCCGTCCGGAACACTGCACCTTAATTCCCTTGGCTCCGGATTTCATGGCCCGGAAGATTGCCTGCTTCATGGCTCTACGGAAACTTACCCGCCGCTCCAGAGCCTGGGCAATGCCCTCTGACACCACCTGAGAATCCATGTCGGGATGCTTGATCTCCTGAACGTTGATCATCACCCGTGAACCGGACATGCGCTGAAGCTCGTCCCGAACATCCTGGATCTCCTGTCCACCCTTGCCGATAGCGACACCAGGCCGGGCGGCCAAAACGGTGAAACAGATAACATTCCCTACCCGCTCTATGGATACACTCGAAATTCCCGCATGACCCCAGCGGTCTTTGATCCATTTGCGGAGTTTGATATCCTCATGAAGGTTCTTTGCGTACTTATCTCCGTCGGCGTACCAACGGGACTCCCAGTCGCGCACAACACCGATACGATACCCTACCGGGTGAACTTTCTGGCCCAAATTCCACCCCTCCTTAGCGCTCCGCCACAACGACGGTGACGTGGCTTGTCTCGTGACGATAGGGATGCGCCCTTCCCATGGATACGGGGCGGAACCGCTTCATCACTGGTCCTTTGTCGGCATAGGCCCGGGCAACTACAAGGCTTTCGACGTCCATGCCGTAATTATGATCCGCATTTGCCACGGCACTCTGCAGAACCTTCTCCACAATCCGGGCAGCCTTCTTGGGTGAATATTTCAAGGCCAACAGGGCGTCTCCCACATGCTTTCCAGTGACAAGCCTCATCACCTGCCGCACCTTCGTGGGAGAAATCCGCACCTGGCGTGCCGTAGCACGGGCTTCACGTACTTCCATGTCTCCAGTCCTCCTCCACTACTTGACGCGGCTCTTGCGTTCCTGGCCTGCATGGCCTCCGAAACGCCGAGTGGGAGCAAATTCGCCCAGCTTGTGTCCCACCATGTTTTCACTCACATAGACGGGAATATGGGTTTTTCCATTGTGAATGGCGATGGTATGCCCCACCATCTCAGGAAAGACCGTGGAACGGCGGGACCAGGTTTTAATAACCCGTTTTTTCTCGCTTTCGTTCATCTCCTGCACCCTTTTGAGAAGCTTTTCCTCTACAAAAGGGCCCTTCTTTAACGATCTAGGCATGTGTGACTCCTCCTCACGCCCTACTTCGCACTGCGACGCCGGACAATAAACTTGTCAGACTGCTTCTTCTTCCTGGTGCGGAAACCCTTGGCAGGAGTACCCCAGGGAGAGACAGGATGCTTGTTCCCCTTGGTTTTTCCTTCACCGCCCCCGAGAGGATGGTCCACAGGATTCATAACCATACCGCGTACGTGGGGCCTCCGTCCGAGCCAGCGGCTCTTTCCGGCCTTGCCCACCGTAATGTTCTCAAAATCCTCGTTCCCCACCTGACCGACGGTGGCCATGCACTCCAGAAGTATCAACCGCAGCTCCGTGCTGGGCATACGCACAAAGGCGTACTTTCCCTCTTTGGCCATAAGCTGGGCAGAGTTTCCTGCAGAGCGCACAAGAACGCCTCCGCAACCGGGCCGAAGTTCGATGTTGTGAATCGTGGTTCCCAGGGGAAGATCCTTAAGCTTCAGAGCGTTTCCAGGACGGATATCCGAACCCGGCCCCGCCATGATGCTATCCCCAACTCCAAGCCCTATGGGGGCGAGGATGTACCGCTTTTCGCCATCCGCATAGTGGATAAGAGCGATGCGGGCAGAACGGTTAGGATCGTATTCGATGGCCGCCACCTTGCCGGGTATCCCAAGCTTGTTACGCTTGAAATCGATAACCCGGTACTTCCGCTTGCACCCTCCGCCGCGATGGCGCATAGTAACGCGCCCATTGTTGTTCCGTCCACCGGTCTTGGTGAGAGACTCCACAAGACTCCTTTCGGGAGTGCTCTTGGTGATCTCTTCAAAGGTAGAGACGGACATGTTTCTACGACCGGGGCTTGTGGGTTTGTATTTTTTAATTCCCATAGGATTTTCCCCCTACACGCTGGCGCCTTCGAAGAATTCGATCCGCTCTCCCGGGGCGAGGGTAATGATCGCCTTTTTCCAGGATCGGGACCGCCCCAGAAACGCACCAAGCCGCTTTGGCTTGGAACGAACCTTGATGGTGTGTACTTTAAGAACCTTGACCTTGAAAACTTCTTCTACGGCCTTTTTCACTTCCACCTTGTTCGCCTTGGGGAGCACTTCAAAGGTATACTTGCCGTCTTCCATCTGACGGCTGCTTTTTTCGGTAATGATGGGCCGCACAATGATGTCATGGGCGATAACACGCTTCATTACCCGAGCACCTCCTCAACCTTGCGGACCGCATCACTGGTCATCACGAGATGGGTGTACCCCAGGATGTCGTAGACGTTGATGCTGTCCACATGGATCACCCGGGCTCCGGGGATGTTCGAGGCGGACTTTACGAGTTCCTGCCTGGACGTTCCGGTAACCACAAGAGCCTTACCCTTCACGTTGATGCGCTCCAAAAAGCTAATCATATCTTTTGTAGAAGGTTTGTCAAGCTCTGGAGCTACAAAAAGTCGAAAATCTCCGCCCCTGACCTTAAGAGACAGGGCACTCCGCATGGCAAGACGACGAACCTTCCGGTTCACCTTCTGGGAGTAGTCCCTCGGATGGGGACCATGAGCCACACCGCCGCCGACATTGATGGGGGAACGCATGGTGCCGCGCCGTGCCCGACCGGTATGCTTCTGGCGGTAAGGTTTGCGCCCTCCTCCCCGCACTTCGCCTCGCCGCTTGGTGTCATGGGTTCCCACCCGGCGGTTCGCAAGCTGGGCCACCACCACTTGGTGCATGGCAGGTGTGTGCAGGGGGGCCGCAAAGACGGAATCGTTCAATTCCTCTTCGCCGATGGCTTCGCCATGGAAATCATACAATGTAACTGTAGGCATTCTTTCTCCCTCCCTACACTTTCGCCTTCCGGATAAACACAAGAGACTTGGTCGCTCCGGGAATGGACCCTTTTACGATCAGCAGATTGTGCTCCGGATCTACCGCAAAAATCTTAAGGTTCTTCACGGTTACTTTTTCATTTCCCATCTGGCCGGGCATCTTTTTACCCTTGAAGACGTTTCCAGGGTAGCTGCTCGCTCCGGAAGAACCGGGGCGGCGATGGAAGAGCGATGCCCCATGGCTCTGGGGTCCTCTGTTGAAGTTGTGACGCTTGACAACTCCCGCAAAGCCCTTTCCTTTGCTAACGCCACTTACATCTACAGTCTCCCCAGCTTCGAACAGCTCCACCGTTACGGTGCTGCCGACGGGGTAGGCTTCAAGATCCTCCACGCGGAACTCCCTGAGGTGCTTCATAGGAGCCACTCCCGCCTTATCGAAGGTTCCCTTTTCAGGCTTGGTGACCTTGTGGGGGCGCTTCTCCTCAAAGCCGAGCTGCACCGCGGAATAGCCGTCTTTTTCCGGGGATTTGTGCGCCACCACGGGGCACGGGCCGGCTTCGACGATGGTAACGGTTACTGCCCGTCCCTCTTCATCGAAAAGCTGGGTCATTCCCAGTTTTCGTCCTAACATTCCCATTGTCATGATCATTTTCTCCTTTGCGCTCAGCGCTCCCCGCTCTGTCTTAGAGCTTGATCTGGATATCCACTCCAGAGGGGAGATTCAGCTGCATAAGCGCATCCATGGTCTTCTGTGTAGGATCAAGGATATCAATGAGCCGCTTATGCGTACGTATCTCGAACTGTTCCCGGGCATCCTTGTCGATATGGGGCGAGGTAAGAACGGTGTATTTGTTAATCTCCGTAGGAAGAGGGATGGGACCCGCCACCTTCGCTCCGCTCCGTACCGCCGTATCGGATATCTGCTGGGCCGACGTATCGAGAACCCGATGATCGAAAGCTTTCAGTTTTATTCTGATTTTCTTCATAGTAAGCGACCACCCCTACGGGTTAGTCGAGAATCTTGGTGACAACGCCAGCGCCGACGGTCCGGCCGCCTTCACGCACGGCGAAACGGAGCCCCTCTTCCATAGCGATGGGCACGATGAGATTCACTTCAAACTGCGAGTTGTCCCCGGGCATAA
>Ga0334886_1000469_pt1 | contig 62264 bp, 53 predicted proteins | sample GraSluR1_MG_9_FD_207232 | JGI IMG/M metagenome (GOLD analysis project Ga0334886, IMG submission 207232) | Sludge microbial communities from methane-producing bioreactor in Wageningen University, Netherlands - Granular Sludge_27_06-R1 | ecosystem: Engineered > Bioreactor > Anaerobic >... | reverse complement strand
CAAAAGTGGGCATTGCTGCCGCAACTTAGCGGCTGGCGCATAGAAAATAGTACTTTTGGTAAGGTTCTGACCCACCGGGAGCATTCCCCGGTAATTGGGTTTGTTCATATTAGCGAAAACTAAAGTATAATGCAAATTGCATTAAAACAGTGCTCATGATCCCGTACCAGTCCAGGGCATCATCCTCGGCAACATTCGCGCCGTGGTGGGGTACTATAGATACCCGAGTGCTTCAATTGGAGGATAAGACCCATGACCAAAGATATTTTCCGTGCGTTCAGATGGTTAAATGAGAGCAATGCCAGGTTCAGCGGTGATCGTCTCGTCATAGATGCACCAGCGAAAACCGACTTCTTCTGTAACAATGGCGCAATTTCCCAGTCAGGCATCACGCCAGAAACGCTTTGCAACGCGCCGTTCTATTACACAGAGGTCACTGGAGACTTTGTGCTTACAGTTAAGGTTTCGCATAATTTCCGTGACACCTACGATTCAGCGACGGTCATGGTGATGAAGGACTTCGACGTTTGGGCAAAGTTGTGTTTTGAGAAGACAGACTTCGACACCCATGCGGTCGTGAGCGTGGTGACGAACTATACGTCGGATGATGCAAACGGCTGCAACATTGACGGAAATGCCGTCTGGCTGAAGGCAGTTCGCGTTAACAATTCCTTTTCATTCCATTATTCGGTTGACGGCAAGAGCTTTTATATGACCAGGTTTTTCAATCTGCCTGTCGAAAAGACAATCAAGGTTGGTTTTGTTGCTCAAGCTCCCACAGGCGATGGGGGCGAAAGGTATTTCGAAGATTTTTCGTTGGAACGTAGGACCGTCGAAAACATCCGCTTTGGTGAGTAGCTACCGTTTAAGCAAATGTGACTCTTCCTAAAAATTCCTCCGGCAAGACTGGTCAAATGCGATAGCCGCTTCTCTCCCTATTGCCAAACCCGATTTTAACGGTAGAATGACGGGCATAAGGCTTTTGTGGCTAAATTGCACTTGGCCTGTATCGACTTTGAGGTATACTCAGGCGTGTAAGTGGAATGATGAGCATCATAGTTATCGAGGTGAAAACGTATGAGCGTAGCTTTCAACCAACCTTCTCAGTTTGTGGAGTTAGTCCCCGAACATAAAGTCGTTTTAGACGAAATCGTCGCCGACAATAAAGACAAGCCCGGCGCGGCGATGTTGGTCCTGACGTTGGTGCAGGAACAGATCGGTTTCGTCTCTCTGGAAATGCAGCAGTATCTCTCCCAACAATTGGGGATTCCCCTCAGCCACCTGTACGGCGTGCTCACCTTTTACTCGTCCTTCCGTATGGCGCCGATTGGCCGTCACAAGATCAGCATTTGTATGGGGACGGCGTGCTACGTGCGCGGCGGGCCGACGGTGGTGGAGAAGTTCCAGCAGGTGTTGGGCGTCAAACTTAACGAGACCACGCCCGACAACCGCTTCACGCTGGAAATCTGCCGTTGTGTGGGGGCGTGCTCGCAAGCGCCGGTGGTGATGATCGACGACGACATCGCCGGGCAGGTCAACCCCCAGGACGTCGCCAAGATTTTGCGTAAGTACGAATGACCATCTTCCGCGATCTCTCTCAGCATATTCTCGATATCGCTGAGAACGGCGTCAAAGCCGGCGCGACGTTGCTGCACCTTACCATCGAAGAAGACACAGCCGCCGATACCCTGCGCATCGTCGTGCAGGATAACGGCAGCGGGATGAACGCCGAAGCCCTGGCGAAAGTCGAAGACCCGTGGTATACCACCCGCACCACTCGTAACGTGGGCCTGGGTATCCCGTTTTTCAAGCAGGCGGCGGAGATGTGCGGCGGGAGCTTCAGCATTACCTCTGAACCCGGCGTGGGCACGACCACCGAGGCTACGTTCCAGCACAGCCACATTGACCGCCCGCCCCTGGGCGACCTGGCGGGGACGCTGCTGTGTATGATCGTCGGTTTCGAAGGCGTGGATGTGCTCTACCAACATCGGGTAGACGACCAAACATTCGCCCTGGACACCCGCGAAATCCGCGCCATCCTCGGCGATGACATCCCCTTCTCCGACCCGGACGTGCTGGCTTTTCTTAATGAGAGCCTGCATAACGGGCTGGCATCGTTGCCGGGAGAAACGAGTTAACCTTATCTTAATCCGTTAAAATCCGTTTAATCCGTTGACATTTTTAGGAGGTCATTGTGAAAAGTTTAGAAGAACTACAAAAAATCAAAGAACGCGCGTTACAGCGCCGCAAGCTGGCCGGCGAGGGCGCGCGCGCGCGCATCGTCGTGGCGATGGGCACCACCGGCATCGCCGCCGGCGCCCGCGATACGATGGCAGCCATTTTGAAGGAATTGGAAAAGCGCGGCATCGGCGACGTGGTCGTCACGCAGACCGGCAGCGCCGGCATGAGCACCTACGAACCGGTCGTCCAGGTGCAGGTGGGCGACGGCGAACTGGTCACGTATGGCAACGTCGACGCCAACCGCGCCGCGACCTTGATCGAGAAACACGTTCTGGGCGGCGAAGTTGTAGCCGAGTGGCAGGTTCAGTAGGAGGAGCTATGGCTTATCGCGCCAATATTTTAATCAATGGCGACGCTCCCGGCGCCGAGGCCGTCTACGGCGCGTTCCTGGATGAACTCCAGGAACTGGCGTTGTGTGATGAAGTGCAGGTGTTGATGACCTCCGGTTTGGGCGGACGGGGTGTGGAGGCCATTGTCTACCCAGACAGCGTGCGTTACGTCAATCTGACGCCGGAGGATGTCGCCCGCATCACGGAGGAACACCTGCTGAAGGGCCGCCCGGTGTTGAACCTCACGCAAGCTGCGCCGGAAGTTGCGCCGTTGCCTCCGCCTGCGCCCAAAGAGGTGCGTGTGGTGCTGCGCAACGTCGGCAAGATCAACCCCTTCGACATCGAAGACTACATCGCCGAGGACGGTTACGCGGCCTTGGCGAGAGTCTTGACCACGATGACGCCGGAGCAGGTACTCGATGAGATGAAGAAATCCGGTTTGCGCGGGCGCGGCGGCGCGGGCTTCCCCACCTATCTCAAGTGGACGTTCGCCCGCAACCGCCCCAATCATCCCAAATACCTCGTCTGCAACGGCGACGAGGGCGATCCCGGCGCGTTTATGAATCGCAGTGTGCTGGAAGGCGACCCGCACTCCGTCATCGAAGGGATGGCGATTGCCGCCTACGTCATCGGGGCCGAGCAGGGCTATTTTTACGTCCGCGCCGAATATCCCATTGCCATTCGCACGCTGCGCGTGGCCCTGGAGCAGGCGCGCGAGTACGGTTTCCTGGGCGAGAATATCTTCGGTTCCGGCTTCAACTTCGATCTCGAAGTCCGCATGGGCGCCGGCGCCTTCGTCTGTGGTGAGGAAACCGCGCTGATGCGTTCCGTCGAAGGGCAGCGGGGTATGCCGACCACGCGGCCGCCGTTCCCCGCCGTTTCGGGCCTGTGGAAACAGCCGACGAACATCAACAACGTCGAAACCTACGCCAACGTTCCGCAAATTCTGCTCAAAGGCGGTGAGTGGTTCGCTTCGATGGGGACGGAGAAAAGCAAGGGCACCAAGACGTTCGCCATCGCCGGCAAGGTCAAGCACACCGGCCTGATCGAAGTGCCGCTGGGCGTCACCATCCGCGAGATTGTGTACGACATCGGCGGCGGCATCCTCAACGACAAGAAGTTCAAGGCCGTGCAGACCGGCGGCCCGATGGGCGGTTGTATTCCCGAAAAGCATCTCGATATGCCGGTGGATTACGAATCCCTGGCGTCGGTCGGCTCGATTATGGGATCGGGCGGGTTCGTCATTATGGACGAAGAGACCTGTATGGTGGATATCGCCCGCTTCTTCCTGGATTTCGTCCAGGATGAGTCCTGCGGCAAATGCGTTCCCTGTCGCGTCGGCACACGCCGGATGCTGGAAATCCTCAACAACATTTGCGAAGGGCGCGGCCAACCCGGCGATATTGAGCTTTTGGAGCAAATGGGGAAGTCCATTGTGCGCGGCTCGCTCTGCGGTCTGGGACAGGGCGCGCCAAATCCCGTGTTGAGCACCATTGAGCACTTCCGCCACGAGTACGAGGCGCATATCTACGAGAAGAAGTGCCCTGCGAAGGTTTGCCGCGCGCTCATCGAGTACAAAGTCGATCCCGATTTGTGCATCGGTTGCACGCGCTGCGCCCGCAACTGCCCGGTCGACGCGATTGCCGGCAAGCCGAAAGAAAAACACGTTATTGACCCAACGATCTGCATCCGCTGTGGCATCTGCAAGCAGGTGTGCCCGGTGGCGGCGATTGATGTTTATTAGAAGTAAAGAGTGAAGAGTAAAGAGTGAAGAGCACTCATTTCTCATTACCCATTACTCATTTCCCATTACCCACACAGGGAGGAGACTATGCCGGAAAGTACAAATGTAGAGCATATTATGGAAAAGTATGGGGGTGACCGTGAGGCGTTGGTGGAGATTTTGCGCGATGTCAGTCATGCCGCCGGATATGTTTCTCCGGAGGCGCTGGCGACGATTGCGCAGCGGTTAGGACTACCGCAAAGCCAGGTGTATAGCGTCGCCAGCTTTTACAGCCTCATCAGCCTCGAACCGCCGGGTAAACACGTGATCCGTTTTTGCCAGGATGCGCCGTGTCACGTCGCCGGCGGGCGGGAGATTTGGGAGACATTGGAACGCGAACTCGGCATTCCCTTCGGCGCGACAACGCCCGATGGTGCGTGGACGTTGCTGACCACTAGTTGCATCGGCGCGTGTTCGGTCGGCCCGGTGATGATGGTGGATGACGAAATCTACGGCAATTTGACGCCCGCCAGGGTGCGTGAGATTCTGGCGCAAGTAGGAGGTGGCGTATGATCCGCGCGACGATTTTGGTTTCGGGCGACCCACAGAGCCTCGGGCGCGGCGCGGACGAAGTGAAGCTCGCTATCGAAGCGGAACTTTCGTTCTACGGCCTGGAAAACGAGGTCGAAGTGGGCTTTGGCGGGGGTGTAACGCGCATCGATATGCTGCCCACCGTCAGCATCTACCCGGAAGGCGTGATCTACGGACCGGTAAAACCGGCGGATGGCACGTTCATCGTGGAGGAACATCTTTACAAAGGGCGCGTCGTCGAACACCTGTTGCTCCCGCCGGACGCGCTGGTGAGCGGGCAACTGGCTTCCCTGCCGGCCGGCAAAGAGGGTAAACAGTACGCCGAAAAGCGGGTCTTGTTGCGCCGCGTCGGCGTGGTCGACCCCTACAGCATCGAAGACTATGTGGCCCACGATGGCTACTTTGCCCTGGGACAGGCGTTGACTACGATGACGCCCGCGCAAGTGCTCAACGTCGTGCGCGAGTCCGGTTTGCAGGGGCGCGGCGGCGCGGGATTCCCCACCGGCCTCAAGTGGTCGTTCGTCGCCAGCCGCGCGGAGGAAACGAAATACGTGGTCTGCAACGCCGATGAATCCGAGCCAGGCACGTTCAAGGATCGCATGATCCTCGAAGGCGATCCGCACGCCGTCCTCGAAGGGATGGCGTTGGCCGGATACGCGGTGGGCGCGCACGAAGGCTGGATTTACATTCGCGGCGAGTACGTGCTCTCGAAAGAACGTCTGGAGCAAGCGATTCATCAAGCGGAAGAACTGGGCGTGCTTGGCGACGATATTATGGGCAGTGGATTTTCGTTCCACATCCACGTTCACGCGGGCGCGGGGGCCTACGTCTGCGGCGAGGAAACGGCGCTCCTGGAGAGCATGGAGGGCAAGCGCGGAACGCCGCGCATCCGCCCGCCGTATCCCACCGTAAACGGCTACCGCGGACTGCCTACCGTCGTCAACAACGTGGAGACGCTGGCGAACGTCCCGCCAATCTTACTCAACGGCGCGGCGTGGTATCGCACGCTCGGCACCAAAAGCTCCCCCGGCACCAAGCTCTACACGGTGATGGGTGATGTGAATATCACCGGTCTCATCGAAGTGCCCATGGGAATTACCCTGCGCGAGGTTGTAGACATCTACGCCGGGGGCATGAAGGACGGGCGCGCCTTCAAGTGCGCGCAGACTGGCGGCGCATCGGGCAGCATCATCCCGGCGGCGCTGTTGGATACGCCGATGGATTTTTCCAGCATGGCAGAGAAGGGCGCTGCCCTGGGAAGCGGCGCGCTGCTGATCTGTGGAGAAGATACCGATGTGGTAGACCTCGCGTATACTTTGGTGCGTTTCTTCAAGTCGGAGTCGTGCGGAAAGTGCGTTCCCTGTCGCGTGGGTACGGCGCAAATGTTGGAGGCGCTGGATCGCTTGCGCCAGGGATATGCCCGTTCTGCGGATTTAGCACGCCTGGAACAAATCGCCCAATATGCGCGCGAAGCCAGCTTCTGTGGTTTGGGGCAGGCCGCGCCGGTGCCGATTTTGACCGGGTTGCGGTTTTTCCGTGAAGAATTTGAAGCTAGACTGAGAGCATAGCTATCGTTAGGAGAAGATGATTTATGAGCGAGATACATTTGAAAATCAACGGTCAGGATGTGACGGCGCAGAGCGGGCAAACAGTGCTGGAGGCGGCCAAAGGCGCTGGCGTCGATATTCCGGTGCTGTGCCATCATCCGGCGCTCTCGAATTGGGGTGCGTGCCGGATGTGCGTGGTTCAGGTTGAGGGGATGCGCACCCTGCAAACCGCGTGTACGTTGCCGGCAACGGAAGGCATGGTGGTCCAGACGCACACCGAAGAAACCTTCAACATCCGCAAATTTGTGTTGGAGTTGCTCTTCTCGGAGCGCAATCACTATTGCATGTATTGCCAGATGAGCGGCGACTGCGAACTCCAGGATCAGGCCTACAACCACGGGCTGGATCACTGGACGTACCCGCGCCCTTACGAAAAGCAGGAAGTGGACGCCACGCGCAAATTCTTCATTATGGATCACAACCGCTGTATTCTGTGCTCGCGCTGTGTGCGCGCGTGTACCGAAATCGCGGCCAACCATACCCTGGGCTTGCGCAATCGCGGCGCGGAGACAATGATCTCCGCCGACCTTAACGTGCCCTTCGGCGAATCATCGTGTGTGGAGTGCGGTACGTGTTTGCAGGTCTGTCCGACCGGCGCGCTGATCGATGCGCGCAGCGCCTACGGTGGGCGGGAGAAGGACGTCGTTCACACGCAGACCACCTGTATGCAGTGCAGCGTGGGCTGTGACCTCGACGTGGTGACGCGCTACAATCGCCTGCTGCGCGTGGATGGCGTGTGGGACTCCGAACCCAACCACGGGTTGTTGTGCGTGGATGGGCGCTTCACGCCGTTGTACGAGACCCGCAAGCGCGTGGTCAAGCCGTTGCTGCGCAAGGACGGCAAGCTGACTGAAGCGAGTTGGGAAGAGGCGCTCGGACTCGTCGCCGACACCCTCAAGGGGAGTACCTGCCAGGGCCTGGCGGCCTGCGCGACGACCAACGAGGCGTTGGCAGCGTTCTCCGGGTTGATGACGCAGCTCGGCGGGCAGATGGGCCGGCTCGAACCGGTTGCGCCGGCGTTGGGCTATGGCGCGCCGGCCAAAGTCGCCGACGTGCTGGATGCCGATTTCATCATCGTCGCGGGCGCGCAGCCGTTGGACTACCAGCGCGTCGTCGGTTACTTCATCCATCGCGCCGCCGATCAGGGCGCGACGGTGGCCGTGATTGCCGATTCAGAGAACGCGCTGAGCAAGCGCGCAGCGATGACCGTTGCCTCGGCGCAGGCCAGCATCGTGGCGAAAGCCGCCGCCGATGCGGAAAAGGTTGTGCTGGTATATAGCGTTGGCATCAAACCCGACGTCATCGCCGCGCTCAAACCGCTCGGCGACAAAGTCCACTGTCTGGCGCTTGATCCGGCGCGCAACGGCAAGGGCGCGGAAGCGGTCGGCCTCAAGCCCCAATCGCCGGCCAAAGTGGACGTCGCCTACTTCTTGCTCGGAGAGCAAGCCCTGGCCGAGCCGCTGCAAACGAAGGCCGGCTTCAAGGTGGTGCAAGCGGCCTATCACTCCGCGCTGACAGAGCAGGCGGATGTGGTGCTGCCCACGCCGCTCTGGTACGAGCGCACCGGTCACGTGACCACGCTTGATGGCGTCGTCAAGCCGCTCCAGGCCGTGCTCCCGGCCCCGGCGGACGTGCGTGACGAGAGCGTGGTGTTGGCGCAGTTGACGGCGCTGTTAGCAGAATAGAGGAGTTTAAGGTATGGGAAAAATTAAAGTAGCTACGCAATGGCTAGAATCCTGCGCCGGCTGTCATATGTCTTTTCTGGACATCGACGAACGTATTGTGGAGTTTTTCAAACACGTCGAACTGACCTCGTCGCCGATCACCGACCTCAAGCACCCGCCGGAAGAAGGCGTGGACGTGGGGATTCTGACCGGCGGCATCGGCAACGAAGAGGAAGAGGCGGAAGCCAAACTGATGCGCTCGCGCTGCAAAATCTTGATTGCGCTGGGCGACTGCGCCGTCACGGGCGGTATCTGCACCATGCGCAACTTCTTCGACAAAGAAGAAGTGCTGCGGCGTGGTTATATCGAAACCGAGAGTACGGTGGATGGGGAAATCCCACAGCATGAAGACCTCACGCCTTTGACCGACAGAGTCTCCGGCGTGGGCGATGTCGTGCCGGTGGACATCTACCTGCCCGGTTGCCCGCCGACCGCCGACGCGATCTGGTACGTCCTGACGGAGCTACTGGCGGGCCGGATGCCGAAGTTGGAAGGCAAGGTTTTGAAATATGGTATGGATGGGGGGTAAAAATACAATGGCTGAGAAAATTACCATTTCACCCGTGACCCGCATCGAAGGTCACGCCAAGATTACGATATACCTGGGCGACGACGGGAAGGTCAAGGATTCCTACTTCCACGTCGAGCAATTTCGCGGCTTCGAGAAATTCAGCGAGGGCCGCATGTTCTACGAAATGCCGCAAATCACCCCGCGTACCTGCGGCATCTGCCCGGTGAGCCACCACCTGGCGTCGACGAAGGCGTGCGACGTGATCGCCGGCACCATACCGACGCCCACGGCGCACAAGCTGCGCGAGTTGATGCACATGGGGCAGATGATCCAATCGCATGGGATGCACTTCTTCGAGCTGGCCGGGCCGGATTTCATCCTGGGCTTCGACGCCGATCCGAAGATCCGCCACGTTGGCGGCGTGGTGGCGGCCAATCCCGATCTGGCCGTCAAGGCCGTCAAGCTGCGCGCGTTTGGCCAGGAGATCATCCGCCGGCTTGGCGAGCGCCGCGTGCATCCGATCTTCGGCATACCCGGCGGTGTCACCCGCCCGCTGGACCCCGCCGACCGCGATTGGATTCTGCAAGGGATCGACGATCACATCGCCACGACGATGGTAGGTATTTCGTTCCTCAAGAGCTGGATGCAGGACAACCAGCAGATGTTGGACGAGTTCGCCGTCTTCCCTTCGGCCTATATGGGCCTGGTGCAGCCCGACGGCGCGCTGGAACTGTACGACGGCCAACTCAAGATGGTGGACGTGGATGGGGCGCCGCTGGAACTGTTCGATCCCGCGGACTATCTGGACTACATCGGCGAGCACGTGAACCCCTACACCTACCTCAAAGCGCCGTTCTACCTCAAGCGCGGCTACGAAAACGGTATCTACCGCGTTGGCCCGCTGGGCCGGTTGAACGTCGCCACGCACATCAGCACGCCGATAGCGCAGGGCGAGATGCTGATCTGGAAGCAGCTCAACGGCGGCAAACCGGTCGAGGGGACGCTGTACTTCCACTATGCGCGTTTGATCGAGACGGTGTACGCGCTGGAGCGTGTGTGCGAGTTGATGGAGGATCCCGACATCCTGAGCACGGACGTGGTCAACCCGCAGGGTGAGATCACCGGCGAGGGCGTGGGCGTGTTGGAAGCCCCGCGTGGCACGCTCTTCCACCACTACTGGACTAACGCGATGGGCGTCATCACCAAAGTCAACATGATCGTCGCTACGGCGGGCAACGCCTGGGCGATGAATCACTCAGTCAATATGACGGCTAAACGCTACGTCGACGGGACAAAACTGACCGAGGGGATGCTCAACCGGGTGGAGCACGCGATCCGCGCGCACGACCCGTGCCTCTCGTGCTCGACGCACGCGCAGGGCCAGATGCCGATCAAGATCGAGTTGGTCGGGCCGGATGGTCAGGTTGTTGATACGTTGACGCGCGACTGAATCCGCGTACAATAACACCCGCAAGCGACGCTTGCGGGTGTTTTTTTGTCAGTAGATGGGTAGATTTGATGAACGAGAAACCTCAACGCACACTGGTTGCCGGATTCGGCAACGTGTTCCGGCGCGACGACGGCGTGGGGCCGGCGGTGGTCAACGCGCTGCGCGCGCGCCTGGGCCGCGCGCCGCTGGCTTCGCTCGACGATGGCTTCGATGACCTGGGCCACGCCGTAGATACCGTCATTCTGCACCAGCTCGTCCCGGAGTTGGCGGAAACGGTCAAAGACTACGCCTTATTGATCTTCGTGGACGCGCACGTGGGCAATCTACCGGACGACATCCGCGTGGAATCGCTGGACGCGACGTATACGCAGCCGTTCGTTTCCCACCAGATTCACCCTTCCACGGTGCTGTCGTTGACGCAGCAAATGTACGGTCACGCGCCGCGCGCGGTGTTGCTCTCGCTGCGCGGGTATGACTTCGACTTCGGTGAGGGGCTTTCGCCGCAGACGGCGGCATTGGTGACGCCGGCCGTTGCGTACATCCAGGCGTTGTTGGCCGGACGGGAAGATGCGGTCGTCCACCCGGAAGACATTCCCCAGGTCAATGCTGTTGGGCAGCAGCGTGATGACTAACGCCGGATTTTCTTTGCCTACTTCTTCTGCTGGCGTAGATAGATGAACCAGTAGACGCCGCCGACCATAAGCGCGCCGCCGATGATGTTGCCGATGGTCACGGGGAGCAGGTTCTTGAGGAAGAAATTGCCCCAGGTCAGGTGGCCGAAATCGGCTGCCGTTTTGCCAATCGCAGTCCAGAACGAGGCATCCGCGCCGCCCTTGATGAACAACGCTATCGGGATGAAGTACATATTGGCGACGCTGTGCTCGAAACCGGCAGCCACAAAGGCGGAGATCGGGAAGAGGATGGACAAGATTTTGTCGGTGGTGCTGCGGGCCGAGAAGCAGAGCCACACGGCCATGCAGACCAGCGCGTTACACATCATGCCGAGCGCCACCGCAGGGATGAAGTCGAGTCCAGACTTGAAGTCGCCGATGTTGAGCGCCGTAAGGCCTACCGCGCCCCCGCCGAATGTCCACTGTCTGGTAAAGTACATAATGGCGGCAGTCGCTACCGACCCGGCGAAGTTGCCGGCGTAGACGATGCCCCAATTGCGCAGTAATTGCGTGGTCTTGATCTTCTGGTTGGCCCAGGCCATAATCACGAGGTTGTTGCCGGTGAACAGTTCCGCCCCGCCGACGATGACCAAAACAAGGCCGAGACAGAAGACCAGACCCGCAAGCAACCGCTGGACGCCGTATGGCATAGCGCCGGCCCCGGCAAGCACGGTGGTGCAGAAAATGCCACCCAGGGCGATGAAGGCCCCGGCGAGAATCGCCAGCGCGAACAAGTGCAGCGTATCGCCGGTAGCTTTTTTCACGCCTGCTGCTTCCGCCTTGAGGGCCATTTCCGGGGGCAAGAAGGCGTCTAACTTAATTTCCGGTACAGGGATGGATGAGCCAGACATGCAAATCTCCTCAAAGATAAGGGTTTAGATTACAACGTTCATGGTGTATCAAACGAACAAAAAAGGCAAGTGATTTTTGACCATAGTGTACTGTTACCTTTTTTGTCCAGCGACGACGTAGTCTATGAGATGGTATGTGAACAATGGTGGATTACCACTTTATCCGGGTTAGGAGGATAACCTATGAAAACCCAATCAAGTTATAAAATCCGTGTCATCTTGCTCGTGTTGGCGTTGGTGCTGGTGACAGGCGGTTGCCGGTTGTTCTCGCCAACGTCAGCGCCTTCTTCCACCGTCGAGACGCCGCCTACCGCTGCCGTTGAGCCACCCACCGCCGAAATCACGCCGGAGACGCCCTCGACACCGTCCCCTGATCTCCCGGCAGTGCAGCCGCGCGCCAAGTCGTCCTTTGCGCCGTACCGGCCGCAGCCGGTGAACGTCATCCCGGCGCTCGACCAACCCGCCATCGCCCCCGACCTGAGCAACGTCCACATCGCCATGCCGCTCTCCGCGGATCAGTTCGCGCGCCTGGCCCGCGATGGCGTCGCCGCCAGCCCCGGCCTGCAGGAGAAGGAATTCTTCACCGTCTACGAAAAAGCGCGCTACGCTAACGTCCCCATCTTCATCACCAGCGACTCGCTGCTGCACGTCTACCACCTGATGTTCGATAAGACGTTGCGCACCGCCGAGGTCGAATACTTCTACCCGCTGCTGCAATCGCTCAACCGCGCGTTGATCGTCACCGCCGACGCGCAATACCAACAACTGCGCGGCACCCCGTGGGAGGATGTGGCGCTGCGCACCGTGGCCTTCATCGCCGTGAGCGGCAAGCTCGCCGACACCGGGTTCCCCATCCCCGCCTACGCCGCCGCACTGGCGGAAGCCGAACTCGCCAACGTCGAAGCGGCTGCCGGCATCGGGTTCTCGCCCATTTTCCCAGGCCTGGAGTTCGGCGAGGACTACACCCAGTACATCCCGCGCGGGCATTACACCCGCAGCGACGCGCTGAAAGCCTACTTCAAAAGTATGATGTGGTACGGACGGATGACCTTCCGCCTGAAGACGGACGATCCAGACGTGGGCCGGGCCGAGACCCGCTCCGCGCTGCTGTTGGTGCAGGCATTGCGCAACACCCAGATGGGGGATCGCCCTGCGTTGGATGTGTGGGCCGACCTCTACGACCCCACTGCCTTCCTTGTCGGGCGCAGCGACGACCTCACCGCGCTCGATTATATCCCGGTGATCGACGCCGTGTACGGCGCAAACCCGGCGCTGGCGACATTGGCCGATGACGCCAACCTCGACACCTTCATCGCCGCCACCGACGCGCTGCCCGCGCCGCGCATCCTCGGTCTGGTCATCGCTGTGACAGACGACGAGACCGAACAGACCAAGGGCCTGCGCTTTATGGGCCAGCGTTTCGTGCCGGATGCCTACATCTTCCGCCAACTCATCTACCGCAACGTGGCCGTCACCAACGGCCAACGCCGGGGGCTGCCGAAAGGCTTGGACCTCTTCGCCGCGATGGGGTCGGAGCGCGCCTACGAACTGCTGGATGCGATGGGCGACACCGGCTACATCAGCTACACCCTGCAAATGGACAAGATGCGCGCCTGGACCGGCAGCCTCACGGAAGACGATTGGACGGAGACGGTCTACAACGCCTGGCTCTACACCTTCTACCCGCTCATCGAACCGCCCGGCGACGGCTATCCCACCTTTATGCAATCTACCGCCTGGCGCGACAAGCAACTGCACACCGCCCTGGGGAGTTGGGCGGAATTGAAGCACGACACGATCCTCTATGCCAAGCAAACCTACGCCGAGATGGGCGCCGGCTGGATGCCTACCCCGCCCGATCCGATCCCGGCGCGGGGCTACGTGGAACCGGTCCCGGAGTTCTACGCCCGGCTGGCGGCGCTGGCGACCATGACGCGCGAAGGACTCGCCACGCGCAGCCTACTCGGCGAACAGGACGCCGACAGCCTCGCACGCATCGAAGACCTGGCCCTGGCGCTCAAGGCGATGGCGGAGAAACAACTATCCGGCATCCCGCTCACCGAGGACGAGCATCACCGCATCCGCTTCTACGGCGGCGAACTGGAACACCTGGTGATGGCCTCCGCCGACAAACCGGAAGGTGAACCCTACGCCACCCCCTACATGGATGAGGACCCGCAAGCCGCCGTCATCGCCGACGTCGCCACCGACCCCGATCCCGACGGCGACGGCATTCCCAATCCCACCGTGCTGGAAGTGGGCGTCGGGCGCATCAACGAGATCCACGTCGTTGTCCCACTCGTGGAAGAGGACGGCAGCCTGCGCTTGCAAGTCGCCAGGGGTGGCATCTTCTCGTATTATGAATTCCCCTGGCCCGCCGAAGATCGCCTCACCGATGAGAAGTGGCAGGCGATGCTGGACGACGGCACCGCGCCGCCGCCACCCGACTGGATCGAGAGCTTCTACACGTCGGAGGGCGAGTTCCACGATTTGCAAACCGCGCTTTATCGCTTCCAGCAAGGGTGGGTCAACGCTGTGTTCTACCTGGACACGCAGTATGTGGCATCCGAGTACAACAATTTGGTGCGCGGCGCGGCCCTGGACTTCATCAATGCTGAAATTGCTGCCTTGCGAGCGGAGAAACATTTCGAAGGACGGCAATGGATCGGCACCGACTACCGCTCCTTCGACCGGCAATCCGCGAATTTGGCGGTGGTAACGGTTCGGGAGACCTGGCAGGACACACTCCACGCTTACAGTGGCGCGGCACATCCCGCCGAGACCGGCGACGAGAGTGATATGCAGGAAATCGGCACGCGCGGCCCTTACACGATAGACGTGACTTACACTCTGGAGCGCAGTGGCGAAAACTGGACGGTGACGCGCATCGTCGTCGCCAACGCGCGTCCCGCGTGGTGAGTGTTATGCGGCGGTTGTTTCTCGTTGTACTGTTATCCCTGGCGGCGCTGGGGATGGCGATGCTGGCCCGCCTGCCGCGCCCTACGCAGCAGGTGGGCTACGCCTGTGACCGGCAGGCGTGTCGGCCCGTCGAACCGCCCACCGCCAGCGTAGACGTGCCCTTCACCGCAGGCACTATCGACTTGACCGGCGACGGCATCCCGGAGACGATCCTGCGTGAAGGAGAAAGCTTGCGCGTTTTGCAAGGCGACGTCGAAATCTGGCGCAGCGATCCCGCGTGGCGCGTGGTGGATGTGGCCCTGGGCGACCCCAACGACGACGGGCGCTACGAAATCCTGGCGGCGCTCTGGAAGCTAGATGACACAGGCGCTCTGACCAGCCATCCCTTCATCATCGGGCATCGCGGCGGAGCGATCAAGGTGATCTGGGGCGGCTCCGCCGTGACGCATGGCATCCACGAGATCGCGCTGGCGGACGTGGACGATGACGGCGTGGCGGAACTGGTCGTGCTGGAATCGGCGCGGCCCGACGATGGCCCGGATGCTACAGAACGCACGCTCTCCGTGTGGGACTGGCACGGCTGGGGCTTCAACCTGCGCTGGCGGAGTGAGCCAGGGCGTTATCGGGGCCTCGGCCTGACGGAGGACGGCGTCATCGTGGTGACTGTGGGGAAATGAGCTTGCGGAGGATTCCCCCCTTTAGTTCCCCCCAGAGGGGGGAAGATAGTATAGCAGGCCGATATCTCCCCCCCATTGGGGGGGACTAAGGGGGGGAGTGCCTGGCGCGTTTGTTTTCTTTGAAGATAGGCGCATAATAGCGGTGTCATCGTGGGCGGCATACTGACCACGATGACACCCTTTTCTTGCTGCTTGCCTGCAAGGCGAGTGATTCACCTGATCACAAGCCGGCGCTGTGGGGACGGCGGATTATGATCCGCCTTAAGCGTCGAAGTAGAACTATTTTCGAGGAGGTTACTTTGGTGGATACCCTGGTCATGCAAACGCGCTGTGTGCGCGAGACGTGTTTTCAGACAGAGGCGGCGTTGATGGCCGAACTGGCGCAGGGACAAAACCCATCGCTACTCTACATCGGCTGTTCGGATTCGCGTATCTTGCCTTCTCACATCCTGGATGCGCATCCGGGGACAGTGTTTACCACGCGCAACATCGCCAACATCGTGCCGCCATATTCAGCGATACAACAAGGCGAGACGGCGGTCGCCGCTGTGCTGGAATACGCCGTACTGCACCTCAAAGTCACGGACATTGTGTTGTGTGGACACAGTTGTTGTGGGGGGATGCAAGCATTGGCGCACGTCGAGGCGTTGGAACCGGGATTGCGGCAGTGGTTGCGGTATGCGCAAGATGCGCAAACGCACATCCCAACTGAAGTGAAAGACGCCGCCCGGCTGGATGCGCTGATCGAGGCAAACGTGCTGCTGCAACTGGAACACCTGCGCAGCTATCCCTATATAGCAGAGGCCGAGTGCGCGGGCACGTTGCGCCTACACGGCTGGGTATACGATCTCGCCAGCGAGCGGGTACGGGCCTATGAAGCCGAAACGGGCTGTTTTGTAGAGGAAGCGCCGTTCGACGCGTGACTCTTCGAGAGCACCCGCGAAGACGCCAAAAATGATCAAAATGCTTGCACCGGATCACCCGGCGCTTCAGGAACGGCGGATTGTGATCCGCCTTAAGCGTTGAAGTGGGCTTTTTTGCAGGAGTTGACCTATGACGACTGAGCTTGTCTCTCCCATTCATCTTCCCGAAAACTACAACGAGGTGTTGTACTGGAAGCTCTCACAGCACAAAACGCTGCTTGTAGTGTTGAACGTGGTTGGCCTAGCGCTGATGGGCCTGGCGCTGCCGTTGTTTTTCGCCTGGGCACGCATGTGGCATCCGGAAATCGTGTCCTTAGAGCTAAGTATCTTGCAGATGGTAGCCGCACTCCTCGCCATCGCCCTGACCATCGTGCTGCATGAGCTGATGCACGGCCTGGCGCTGCGGGCTTACGGCGCGCGGCCCACATATGGCGTGTTGTGGAAAGAGGCGATGTTCTACGCCACCGCGGCTGGCTACGCCTTCCGCCGTAACGCTTATATCATCATTGCACTCGCACCCCTGGTGGGGTTGAGCCTGGTGGGGATGGCGTTGCTCATACTCCCACTTCCGGATTGGCTCCTCCTGATCGTCGTCTTCGCCGCGGCGCTCAACGTTGGCAGCGCCATTGGTGATCTATGGCTGGTGCGTGTGACGTTGGGGTATCCGTCCGTAGTCTATATTGTGGATGAGAAGGACGGCCTGCGGGTGTTCATGCCGGTGGTAGAGGTGTGAGTTGAGCCGGGCATATCCGTATTGGGGACTCAGCCTTGCGTTGTGCGCGGTGTTGCTGCCGGCCTGTACCTCCTCGTCGGCTCCGGCGGTTGAGACACCCCGGCCGGCTTTGACCCCGCACCCCAAAACGGCGACGCTCACCGCTGCATCACCCGACCTTCCCTTCCCTACTGCGACCCTGCCGCTGCCCATGCACACACCCACCCCACCCGTACGCGAGTTTGCCGTTGTCGGCTACCTGCCCGACTACCGCATGCTCGATCCGGCGTGGGGACGCTACGTCACCGACATTGTCTACTTTTCCGCTGGTCTACATCCCACCGGAGAACTGGATACCGACCGGCTGAACGCGCAAACCCTCGCTGCTTTGCGCGAGATGAGCGCCACCTACGGGACGCGCATCTTTCTCGCTATTGGCGGCTGGGAGCGCTCGCAGAACTTTGCCATCATCGCTACCGACCCGGCGATACGGGCGCGGGCCGTGCAGGCGATTACGGCGTACTGTCTCGAACATGGGCTGGACGGTGTGGATTTCGATTGGGAGTTCCCTCAAAATGCAGCCGAAAGCGTGGGTTACGTGACGCTGCTCGCGGAAGTCCGCCAGGCGTTTGCGCCGCATCACCTGCGGGTGAGCGTGGCGCTGGCAGCGTGGCAAGACCTGGGCGACGGCCTCTACACCGCCGTGGATCGCATCCACGTGATGGCCTACGACCATGAGGGCCGTCATTCGACGTTCGAGCAGGCTGTTGGTGATATTGAGGCGTTCCAGGAGCGCGGCGCGCCGCCGGAAAAGCTCCTGCTCGGCGTGCCGTTTTACGGGCGCAGCCTAAGCCATTGGGACAAGGCTTTCACCTACGCGGAGATTGTCGCCCAACACCATCCCGCGCCAGATGTAGATGAGGTTGGCGGCATCTATTTCAACGGCATCGCAACCATCCGGCAGAAAACCCGTTACGCGCTGGAGCAGCACCTGGGCGGCGTGATGATCTGGGAATTGGGGCAGGATACGGCGGATGACACGTCACTGTTGCGGGCAATTGGACAAATCCAATAGCAGGCGGTTTCACAGCTATAACGTTAGGCTCGCTGCCATCATGCTTGTGATGTGTAAACGTTCTCAAATTCAGGTGATGTGGCGTATCATCGTACCGGAAGAGTAGCGCCGTGTTAGCATCTTGATAATGGTAGCTGTACATGCGGCGAATGGTTATGGTGGCCTGAGCTTTCACCGATTGTACTTTCCGAACGTTATCCTAAAATTGAGAGTGAATCTACAAGGTTGAACGCCTCTCCATAATGTTGTATGTCCTCCGCGATGCGTTTCACCACGAAAGCGTGCGGATCGGGTAGCGTGTTGCACAGATTGGCATACAACTGCGCGCGCGCCGCCATCACCGGTGCATCTGTCCACACGTAGCGCGCGCCGGTGCCGACTAGCCAGTCTTGCCGTTCTGGCGCGAGGTCGTCGAAGACGCAGCCGATTTCGCCGGCGAGCAACCATTTCTGCCACCGTCCGGAGGCCAGCACAGCCGCTTTGAGTGCCTCCTTGAAGTGCGCGGGCGTGGCAGAGGCCGGTTCGCGCGCGGACAGCTCGAACAACGCCGCCGCTTCCGTCATCGTGAATTCCGGGCCGACGTTGGCCCCGCCCATGCCCGCCGCAGGATAGGCGGCGGGATTGGCGACCCAATCGGTGTAGTGTCCCTTGATGAGCGACCCTAGCGGCGCAACCCGCGCATACAAACGTGCCGCGACCTCCGCGTCGAAGTCCATCGTGTGCAGATCGGTGCCCACTTTGCCGACGATGAAGCACGGCCAGACGTGGGCCAAACCGGCGGCGGACAGGCCGGCTCTCAACCCCTCCAGAAAGCGGTCGAATGTCTCCATATCCGCCAGCCCGCCGTGGACTTCCTCCGTGCCGACTTCGTAAGCGACCGGCGGCATGTTCAACGCCCGGCGCGTCGTTTCCGCATAGGCGATTAGCTCCACCGTGTGCGCAATCACGGTGTCAATGGCAAGTGGGCGTCCCGGCGGCAGGTCGCGGGCCACGGTGGGATCGATGTGCAATAGCGCGTATCCGGCTTCCAGGCACGCCTTGAGCGTCGTTTTAACCGCGGACATCGTGGCCGCGAGCGATAGCCCGGCGCGCGCGTGGGCGTCTTTCAGCCACGGGCCGCCGTGATCCAGACACGGGTACAGAGGCACTGCGCACCGGTATTTCTCCGCGAAAGCGTGGATGCGCGCGACGAACGCCTGCGGCGTCCAGCCGGTGTAGCCGCCGTCCAGGTCTACCTGGTTGAGCGTTGCCGCAAAGAGCATCGGCATTGCGCTCTCCGCGGCGACTTTGACGGCGGCTTCCAGCACGGCGTCGGAGTTGGGACATACGGCCAACAGGGTGATGTGGATGCCGTCGGCCCGCAACGCGATCAGGCGTTGGACGAGGCGATTCAGGGGCGGGGGTTCCACCAAGTTATCCCTGCGCCTCGCGGGGAATCCCGGCTTCCGTCGTGATCAGCTTGGAAATGTAGCGCACGGTTCCCGGTTCGTAACCCTGACGTTCGGCCATCTTGTATGCTAAAACCTGCGCCGGGATTACCTCCACCACGGCGCGGAAGTGCGGCGGAACAGGCGGCAACGACCAGGGCAGCAATCTTTCTTCGTTGGTGTGCGACTCTGTCTCTGCGCCAACGACCAGCGCGCACCCGCCGCAGGCTTGAATATCGCGCGCCAAAGCCAGGTTCAAGTCACCCATCTGCGCCTCGCCCACAAAGACGAACGCGCCAAAGCGCCGGTCAATCACCTCCATTGGCCCCTGACGGAAGGTCGCCACGTCCATCGCAATCGTGGGATGGCGGGCGACTTCTTCCATCACCAGTTGCCCGCAGTACGCGGCGGACCTGGACGCCGTCCGGTACAGCATATACAGCGGGCGAATCCCCGCGAACAGGTCGGCCAATGTCTCCGCCTGCGCGGTGGCCTTGACCACCGTTTCCTGCATGGCCAGCGGCAGCCGGTCCAACGCCGGGCGCAGCGTCTCCGTGTGGCCGAGCGTCTCGGCGACGAGGACTAGTGTGGTCGTCATCATCGCGGTGACGATGTTGATCGAAACCAACCAATCTTTGTGGCTGTTGCTCCATACGGTGTGGGTGGCTAACCGCGCGACGGTGCTGTCCGGTTCATTCGTAATCGCTACGAAAGGAATGTGCGCTTCAACGAGGGCATGAGCCAACTTCATCACTTCGACGGTCTCGCCGGAGCGCGTGTTGATGACCACGTTGGTCTGTTTGAGCGCGGGCAGCAAGGCGTACAGCGCATCCGAGGCATTGATCACGCTGGCGTGGCGGCCATACTGTCCCAGATAGTACGCCGCCGACATACACAGGTACTCCGCACTGCCCATCCCCACGAAAACAATGGGCTTCTCGTTCTGCAAAAACTGCCCGGCGGCTTGCAGGCGTTCATATTCCACGCCGTACAAGTGCTCAAGTACACGCCCCAGGTTTTCACCTTGAGTCAGAATGTCGGTCCATAGTGTGTTCATAGATACGCTCCTTTTACAAACATTCTCAACGGATTGAACGGATTCAACGGAAAATTGATTCGTTAAAATCCGCTCAATCCGTTGAGGAAAATCTCTTTTTGGGTAAGTTGCCCTGCCAATCCGCCGATTTTAGCGGCGACGGCGCGCCCGCATGTGCAGGCGATGTCCAGGCAGGCCGCGAGGGGCAGGCCGCGCAACCACCCGGCGAGGAATCCGGCGTCGAAACTGTCACCGGCGCCGACGCTATCGCCGCCGGGTTCCGCCGGGGCGACCCGGCGCGTCACGACCTCGCTCGCGGTGTAGACGGAGGCCCCATCCGCGCCGGATTTGACCGTCACCAACGGGATGCCCTGAGCCTGAAACGCAGCAACAGCCGATGTCACGGTGTCTTGCGCGCTCAGATAGCGCGCTTCTTGCTCATTCGGCATCAACACGTCCACGTAGGGTAGCAGGTTGGGCGCATCCACGTCCCACGTTTCGTCCGGGTCCCAGTTGGTGTCCAGTGAAGTGGTAAGACCGAGCGTTTTGGCGCGCTGGAAGATGTCCGCCATCGCCGGACGCAGGCCGGCCTGCAAGAAGTAGCTGGCGTGATGCAGGTGGCGCGCCGACGCCAGGAACTCGTCGGTCACGTCTTCCGGGCGCAGCGCCGCCAGCGTGCCAGCGTATGTCAGAATGGCGCGGTCGTCGTCCTGGCACAGCGCGATACCCAAGCCGGTTTTGAGTGTGGCATCCACGATGACGCGGGACGTGTCCACCGCGCTTTCGGCCAGACGGCGCACGATGAGCCGTCCAAAGTCGTCTGCGCCGACCCGGCCAAGAATCCCCACCCGCAGGCCAAGTTTGGCCGCCTGGCACGCGAAGATGCAGGCCGAGCCGCCCATCTCCAGCGTGTAATCGGCGACCAATTTCTCGACTTGCCCGAACTGCGGCGTGACATCCGCGCCCGTCACCAGCAAGTCCACGCACATATCGCCGAACGTGATGATGTCGTATTGCGGTTGCGTTGCCACTGGCGGTTCCTTTTTGTTTGGGGTTGGGGGGGCGGGCTGCGCCTGCCCCCACCCCCCAACCGTCGAGTACTTTATTTGAAGAACTGCGGCAGGTAGTCGCGGTGGGTGTCCAGGATCACGTCCATCATCTTTTCGGCTTCGGCTTCGGTGCGCACCGTCTCACCCGCCACCAAGGCCTGGATTGCCAGCTTGCGGTCGGCTTTGAGCGCGGCCTGTACGGTCAACGCTTGCGCGCCGAGGATGCGCAGCAGAATGGCGGTAATGCCCGGCGGCAATTCGCCGAAGCACAGCGGGTGGAAGCCCGCTCCATTGATAAGCGTCGTCGCTTCTAGCACGGCTCCCAGGGGCAAATTGCTCGCCTGGCCGATGTTGGGCAGGTTGACCGTGCGGAATATCTCGTCCTGGCCCATCGAAGCGTTCAGTACGTCAATGAACAAATCCTCGTCCTTGAACGTCTCACCCGTAATATCCACCTCGCTCTTGGCGACCGGTGCGCGCCCGTAAGCCTGGTCGGCCATCTCATCGAACACGCGGTCGAAGCCGGCCGCGTACGCCTCGAAGCCGTGCCCGGCGTCAATGCCGAAGGTCCGGCCATAGTACGCGCCCTTGCCTTGCCAACCCGGTACGAACTCGCAGATGTGCCCATCGCCGACGCAGGGGAAGGCATCGAACATGCGGAAGAGTTCCCAGGTGTAACTCTCCTTGATTTCGCCCGAATCCATTTTCTCCTGCATCTTCTGGCGCACCAGCGGCCACGCATCCTTGCCCTCGTACTGGAAATCGGTGATCCACGTGAAGTGGTTGACACCGATCGCCCGGCAGCGCACGTCCTTCCACGGGACGCCGATGAAGCGCGCCAGGAAGTGCTCGTAGTAGGTGACGCCATAGCACAGCCCGGCAACTTTCGCTTGGGTCGTCTGCGCAATTGCCCAGACGTTGACCGTCATCGGGTTGGTGAAGTTGATGAACAGCGCGTTGGGACACAGGCGCTCGATGTCGCGGGCGACTTCGACCAGCACGGGGATCGTGCGCAGCGCGCGGGAGACGCCGCCCGCGCCGTAGGTGTCGCCGGTGGATTGGTAGACGTTGAACTGACGGAAAACGGTCACGTCCTTTTCCCACGCGCGGCGACCGCCCACGCCAATCGTCGAGACGATGGCATCCGCGCCGGGCAATACCGCGCCACGATCCAGCGATCCGGTAATCGTCACCGGCGCGTCGTACAGGTCCACCAGCTTTTGGGAGAGCAGCGTGGCGATTTCCAGGCATTGCGGGTCAATGTCCACCAGCCGCACGTCCCATTCGCCGCCTTTGACAATCAAACTTTCTACAATCCCGCGTGTGAAGTAGGTGCTGCCTACGCCAAGCAAAACAATGGTCTTTTTCATAGTAGTCTCCTCCGATAGTCTTCTCAACGGATTGAACGGATTCGACGGAAAGTTTGTCCGTTAAATTCCGTTCAATCCGTTGAGGAATTATTTGATAAGATTGCGCTGCGCTTGTTGAATCACGTGTAACACGTCGCGTTCGATTGCCTCGAAGGCCGGGGCCGGCGCGACGCCTTGCGCGTGAACGGCGACGGCGATCTCGCGCGCTTTGTCTACATCCAGTTGCCGGCCGCTCTCCAGCCACGGGTTGAGCATCTGCCGCGACCACAGTTCCGGCTGCCAGTGTTCAGCGCGGAAGCGGCGCGCGGTGTGTAGCTTGTCCACGTATTGGCCGCCCGGCCCGGCTTCGAAGATCGTTTCCAGGCCAATCGTCTCGTCATCGACGGCAAATTCGCGCGCAAAATGTTTGAGGACACTGAGCATTTCGTTGTCCAAAATCATCTGGAGCGGTGAGAACACCTCATCTATTGAGAGCAGGCCCACGTCCACCCACAGGCTGCCGCCCGCCAGCAGCGTGGGCAGCGCGGTGAGCATCTTCTGCGCGCCCGCTTCCACCGAAGGGAGCTTGGCGTCGGACAGCCCGGCGTGCCCGCTGAAGGACGCGCCGTACTGCCGGGCGAGCTGCGCCGTCATCAGATTCGCCAGCGCCATCTCCGGCCGCCCGAAGGGCCGAATCCCCGTGCGCATGTCCATCACCGAAATCGAACTCCCCAGATGCAACCGTTTGATCCCGAAGAGCGCCCAATCCAGCAACCGGAGCGCCAACTGCTCGGCCAGGTTGACGGTCACGGCACCAGCCAACGTGGCGGGCGCGGTTGCGCCCATCGCCGGCATCCCGCCGCCGATGCCCACCCGCAGGCCGCGCTCGCGGAAGTAAGCGACCTGGTAAGCCTCGTGGCGTCCCAGCTTGAGCGGCGGCACGAGGTAGACCGTCGCCTGGAAGACGTCGGTCACCGGGACGTTCCGCGCGTCGGCCACAACCTGGTACAAGTCCAGCAGGTAAGGGCACACCTCGTCGAGGTAGATCGAGCCGCCTTCATGCCCGCCGTACTTCCAGTTGTAGTACCGTTCGTAAAGCGGTTCCAGCGGCGCGGGAACCGGCAAACGGCAGCCGAGCATCGAAGCGCCTTCCACGTGCACCAGATGCCGCGCCAGGGCGAAGTAGAACGCCAGCCGCTTTTCCGTCCAGGGCAGCAGTTCGCCGGAAACCGGATCGTGGTACAGCCCGTGATAGATCCCCGCCGAGCCGCTCACGCGCGGCGTCATGTGCTCCCAGTCGAATGTGGCGGCCTCGGCGATAAAGCGTTCGATGATGTCCGCCGGAAATCGCACCCGCTGGGCCGTCATATCCACCGGCAGGCCGAAACCCGCCAGCGCCGTCAGCAGCCCCTCGTGTTGAATTTCCATCCCCATCTCGGCCAGGATGCGCAGCGCGTGGCGGTGGATGCAGTCCATCTCGACGGGCGATAAGACCGCGTAAGGTAAGCCTGCTATTTTCATTGTTTTACGTTTCCTCATCCACCACAATCACGCGGACGCCTCTTTGCTTAAGCTGCGACAAGATTGCCGCGTCCGTTTGCACGTCCGTTACCAGCGTCGTGATCCGTTCTACCGGCGCGATGTACGCGGCGGCGCGCTTGCCGAATTTGGTGTGATCGGCGACGACGATCAACTCCGGCGCCATCTCCATAATCATCCGCCCGGTCGTCACTTCGGGCAGATAATCGTGCGACATTCCGGCCTCCAGGTCTATCGCCTGCATACCCATGATGACCTTGTCCACGCGCACTTCACGCAGGGCCAGCGCGGTAATGTGCCCAATCACCGATAGTTCCGCCGCACGCAACATCCCGCCTGCCACTACAACGTTGACCTCTTCTGCCGCTGCCAGCTCAATCGCAATATTCAGCGCGTTCGTCACCACCGTCAGGTTTTGGCGCGCTAACAAATTCCGCGCGACGTAAGTGACGGTCGAGCCGGAACTTAAAAAGATGGATTCGCCGTCATGGATCAGCGCCGCCGCCGCGCGCCCGATCTGCGCTTTCCACGCCTGCGTCTGATTCAGGCGTTGGATAATCGGGGGTTCCGGCGGGGCCGGTGTGGCGAGGACTGCGCCGCCATGCGCGCGCTGTAAGACGCCTTCCGCTTCCAATTCCTGCAGGTCGCGCCGGATCGTGATCTCGCTGACATCGAAGAGACGGCTCAGTTCTGTGACTGTCACCTGGCGATCGTTCTTGAGTTTCCCCAAAATAAGCTGCTGGCGTTCTACTTTTAAGAGCATTGAGGTACCCTTACTATGATAGATTGTGATTGTTTTATACTCTTATGTTATCACAAACGAACATAGATGTCAAGGTTTGGGTTTGTGAAATCGGTTGAATGTGTGCATTTGTGATTGATCCTGACAGCTCTTCCCTGTTGACGGCGTCGGCTCTCCAGGTATACTTTTCCCGTAATGGCTCAGGCAGCGGATTTGCCGACCACAAATCACTACAAGGCAGGTTTAACGATGACGAGCACTTCAAGTCCCCACACCCAATGGCGGTTGAATGTCGCCCGACAACTGGCAGAGCGGATTCGCGCCTTTCCCGGCGTGCAGGCGATTGTGGTCGGCGGTTCGGTGGCGCGCGACTATACCGATGCCTACTCCGATCTGGAACTCCCTATCTTTTGGGATGCCCTCCCCCCGGACGAGACGCGGCTTGCTCTCGTCACGGCGCTGCATGGCGAGTTCCTGCACGGCTACGACGGCCCGGCGCTGGAAGACCAATTGCTGATCGACGGGTTCCAGGTTGATCTGTGGCACAACACAGTGGCCGCGGAAGACGATGTGTTCAGGGCGGTTCTGGAGGATTACAGCACGGATTTCGGCGCCAGCAACTTCATGGACACCATTCGCGCCTGCATTCCTCTTTACGGCGAGTCGATCATCCAGCGCTGGAAGCAGCAGGCCGCGCAGTATCCAGAAGCGCTGGCCCTGAAGAACGTCCAGCAGCACATCACCGCGTTTGACGCCGTGCAGTTGACCGTTATAGCCTACCGCGACAATCCCACCGTCTTCTATGCCGCCATCAGCCGGCAGCAGGAGGCGGTGTTTCTGGTGTTGCTGGCGCTCAACCGCCTCTACTTCCCTACCTTCAAGTGGATGTACCAGGTTTTGACGACGATGTCGATCAAGCCGGTGGACGTGGAACGGCGCTTCCGGCAAGCGTTCCGCGACCCTTACGATGCCGCTGTGCATGATACCACCCACCTGCTCCACGAAACCCTTGCCCTGGTGAATCGCCACTTCCCGCATCTGGATACGTCTGCCGCGGTGCGCCGGTTGGCGTACACGCGAGCGGCGTATACGCCGATGGAGTAAGTCTCTATCCCCAAATTCGCTCCAAGCTCCGTCTCGGGCGATTTTTACCCCCGACGACGAAGAATGAATATGTACGGTGACTTAACCCAATACCTTCGCCAATTAAGGCGAGTCCAGCACCAGTTCGGGTTGGTGAATGCAGCCTAAAGCCGCAATGCGCGCATAAATGCGGGCTAATAAAACCGGCTCAGGCATTTCCGGAAGGAATTTTAATGTTTCCGACACATATTTGCGACCGCGGAACCAGGCCTTCAGGTCTAACACACTGGCGTGCGGTTGCTGGACACGTAAGTCCAGCAGTAGCCGTTGCGCGACATTCACCATAAACAAGGCCAAGTTCGCGGCATTGGTGACCGGGGTGGGCTTCACATTCATAAAGTCATCTAGGCCCCAGTACTGCTTGGCATCGCGAAAGTTGAATTCGATTTGGAAACGCAAACTGTAATAGTCCACCAGTTTTTCGTAGCTCAGCGTCAAGTCGCTGCTGAACAAGATCACGTGCGCCTGCGCCCCCGTCTTCAGATTGGTTTTGACCAGGATCACGACATTGAGCAGGGCCGGGAAACTCTCGTGCCACACCTGCATTTGATACGTGTCGGTCTGGAGGTGATCTTCAAGCACACTGGACTGGCGGTATGCCGCCGGCAGCTGTGCATAGTTGAGACGCTCCCCATATTTGCGCCGGGGCCCACGCCCAGCATAGGGCCCTGTGTAAGGCAAGTACAACGCCGCATCACAGCGCAACTTCGAGAGCAAGTGCAGCCCACATTGCTGGGCCATCGCCAGCGCATTGTGATTCCCGAACTGCCCATCCAACACCAGATAGGTGAGGGCAAACAAGCCGTTGATCAGCAAGCCCTGTTTACGCACCATATTCTGGATCAGTTGCAGTTCCGGCGTCAGTGTTACCTGCGTTTTGTCGCGGTTCTTACTCCCCTTGGGACGGCCCACCGGACGAGGCGCCGCCGCCGCCGGCTTGACCGGCTTGCCCTTGCAACTGGAACGGGCTTGCAGTTGTTCGACTTGCAACGGATAGGCCCGTCTTTCCCGCGTATTGACCAAGCCCAACGTGAAAAATGCCACCCCAGGAATGGGCTTGCCATACAGCGACGAGAAGAACCGCTCCAACCCATAGGTACACTTGCCCGCTTTGGGGGTCACACATTCATCGCCCACCAACAGGTACACGTCATCTGCTTGGTACAACTGCGTCCGAAAGAACCACCAAAACAGCAACGGCCAGGGCAGCACCGTGTGGTAGAAGCGTTGCACAGTCCGGTAACTGCCGCCTTTACCGGCCCACCGCGACAGGCCCAACATCGTGACGCGCCCCGTCATTGCCAACATCGCGGTCACAATGTGCGCCATCTGGCGGATGCTGGTAACGCTAAGGTAAGGTGCAAGACACTGTAAAAGTGCTAGAATATCCATTTGAGGCTCCTTGTCGTATAAGCTGGCTCCACTGGTACTGGCTCCAGTTATACTACAAGGACCTCATTTTTGGCGAAGGTATTGTTAACCATTACCGGGTATAATCAATGTATATTCTGACTCAGAGGCTATGGATGAAGACACGGTTTCGCTACGGATTGCTCTTGCTTTTATGTTTTGTAACCGGCTTTTTCGTATCGCCGGTGGCCGCCGATGCGCCGGTCGTGCGTGCGGTGATGTTCTATTCACCGTCGTGTGGGCATTGCCATTACGTGATCTCGGAAGTGTTGCCGCCCTTGATGGAGAAATACGGGGAACAGTTCGAAATCGTCGGCGTCAATACAGCCGATCCAGGCGGACAGGCGATGTATCAGGCCGCGATTGCACAATTCAACATTCCCCAAGAACGCCGAGGTGTGCCCACGCTTATCATTGGCGATGTCGTGCTGGTCGGTTCTGGCGAAATCCCCGAACAACTACCGGGGTTAATCGAGGACTATCTGGCGGAAAGGGGTATTGACTGGCCTGCGGTTCCCGGTCTGGTGGAGGCATTGGCCGCGAGCGCTGCCACGCCCGAACCGGAGATGCCGGAAACGCCATTGCCTGAACAGGACACTCCGTTGCCCACAGCGCCAGCTACCGTTGTTGAAGCGACGCCCGTAGCAAAGCCGACGACCCCGGCTGGTACAGCCCCCCCGGTCATCGTCCCTGGCGTCATCACCACTGACGAGAACTGGCTCACCCGTTTTGCCCGCGACCCGCTTGGCAATAGTATATCCGTTTTGGTGCTGATAGGCATGCTTATCAGCGTCCTTTACCATGGCATGGCGCTGGCCCGCTCGCCCACGGAAGCAGCCCAACGACGTTGGCAATGGGCCATTCCACCGTTGGTCGTGCTCGGGCTGATCGTGGCGGGCTATCTGGCCTACGTGGAGACGCAGCAAGTTACCGCCGTCTGCGGGCCGGTGGGGGACTGTAACGCAGTCCAACAGAGTGAGTTCGCGCGGCTCTTCGGCTTCCTGCCCATTGCCGTCCTCGGCTTGATCGGCTACGTCGGCATTGGCGCGGCGTGGGCCGTAGCGCGCTTCGGTTCGGGCCGGTGGGTGCATCTGGCGAAGCTGGCGCTGGTGGGCATGGCCTGGTTCGGTGTGGCTTTCTCCATCTACCTGACCTTCCTGGAACCGTTCGTCATCGGCGCGACGTGTGCCTGGTGTCTCACCTCGGCGGTGGTGATGACGCTGTTGTTTTGGGTGATCGCTCCGCTCGCGCGTCAAGCGTTGGCGGCGGTGCGCGCGTCAAAATGATTCAGTAGTCCGTGGCAGGTGAAGTGTGAACGTCGTTCCCACGCCGAGTGTGCTGGCGACGTCAATCGTGCCACCGTGCAGGCGCACGAGTTGGCGCGTGATGGCCAATCCCAGGCCGCTGCCGGCGCCTTCCTGGTGGCTGCGGGCGCGGTCGCCGCGCCAGAAGCGGTCGAAGATGAACGGGAGGTCTTCTGGGGCAATGCCTGCGCCGGTGTCGCAGACGCGGATTTCGACGCCGTCTGGAAGTGGCGTCGTCTCGAGGGTGATGATGCCCCCGCGCGGGGTGTGGCGCACCGCGTTGACTACCAGATTGCCCATGACCTGGTCCAGCCGGCCGGGGTCGCCGTAGATGACGAGCGACTCGTCGGGCGCGGCGACGTTCAATGTGACGCCCGCCACTTCCGCCAGGCCGCTGAAGCTGGTCTGCGTGTCCAGGAGCAGCTCTCCTACATCCACCGGCTCGAAGGTGAGCGCCAACTGCCCGGACTCCGCCAGCGAAAGGGTGCGCAAGTCCTCGATGAGGCGCGCAAGCTGGTGTGTGGCTTCCAACGTTGCTGCGATGTGCTCGGTTGTCGGTTCGTAGACGCCGTCCAGTACGCCCTCGAGGTTTCCCTGGATGATTTGCAAGGGAGTGCGCAGCTCGTGGGCCACGTCGGCGGTCAAGTTGCGGCGCTGTTGGTCGGATCGTTCCAGCGCAGCGACCATGGTATTGAAGGTGTCGACGACGCCGCTGAAGTGCCGGCTATCGGTCTCGGGCACGCGCACGCTCAGGTCGCCGCCCGTCACCGCTTCTGCCGCCGACAGCAATTGGGCCAACGGCGCGGCAATCGTTTTGAAATTCCGGCGTCCGACGCGCACCGCTGCCGCCGCGACGCCCACTAACAGAAGCAGGCTGATTCCGATGACAAGGTATGGCTTGTCCAACGCGCGCCCGGCGTTCAGCGCCAGTTGCACCAGGTTCACGACCAGCAGCGCCGCTCCCACGAGCAGGGCGATAAAGACACCAAAGGCGAGCATCAACCGGGCAAAAACGCTCCCCGGCCGGTGGACGTGCGCAACGTGTTCGAAGGGCGGCATTGGCCGTGCCCAGTATCGCCAGCGGCGAAACTTTGGCGGTAGCGCGTGCTGCCCCGCTTTCCAATCGCGCCAGGGCGATGCATGGCCGCACGGCACGGTCTTGTGTGGTGGTGTTCTGTGTCTCACGGCGCCGGCTCGCTTTCGCTCAACTCGCGGGCAGTGACGAATCGATATCCCACGCCGTAGACAGTGAGCAAGTAGGTGGGGTTCGTGGGATCGGGTTCCAGCTTGCGCCGGAGGTTTTTGACGTGGGCGTCGATGCTGCGGTCGATCCCGTCGTAATCGTAGTGGATGTCGTGCAGGCGTTCGAGCAGCAGGTCGCGGGAGAAGACCTGCCCCGGATGGCCGGCGAAGATCAGGAGCAAATTGAACTCCGTGCGCGTGAGGGAGACCGGCTTACCGCCACGTGTGACCTGGCGCGTCGGCGCGTCGATTTCCAACTCACCCACGCGGATGGTATGGGCATCGACCACGTCGCCGTGGATGCGCCGCAGCAAGACGCGGACGCGGGCCACCAGTTCACGCGGGGAGAAGGGTTTGGTGATGTAGTCGTCGGCGCCCAGTTCCAGGCCAACCAGGCGGTCTTCGAGTTCGACCCGCGCCGTCAGCATAATGATGGGCACGTTCGAGGTGCGGCGCAGCGCGCGGCAAACGTCCAACCCGTCGAGGCCGGGCAGGTTCAGGTCTAGGACGACGAGGTCGGGACGCTCGTGGCGCGCGATGTCTAGCGCCGTCCGCCCGTCGCCGGTGACCAACACGCGAAATCCACTTTTAACGAGATAGTCGTGCACCTGCCGCGCGATTTTGGATTCGTCTTCGACCACGAGGATCATGTCTGCCGCCATAGGCTCGCCTTCTTTGCTACAGGGTCAAATTGACGTTATTGTACCATAGTGGCGACGGCGCGACGCACGAGGATCATCGACTGCCGGTCTGCAAAATCAACGGCCCACTCTGAGGAACGACGCAACACCTTTAACAGGTCGCGATCCTCGCGGCGATCTAGAATCACGGTTTGGACGTTCTCGGCGTCCAGCAGCGCCAGCCAGTGCGGATCGAGGTGGGCTTCCTGGCGCACGCGCGGGCGGCGCAGGCCGTCACGTTGGGATTGCGGCGGCCGCTGCTGCCTGGCGCGCCATCGGAGGGGAGCGGCGCTCATTGCACCGCTCCCTTGAAGATGGGCGTGAGGAGGAAACTATGCGCCCCACGTTTGGCAAGCCGGAAGTCTCCGCTGCGCGTCACCTTTGTTAGCAGATCGTTTTGGTCCATATGCGGGTTGTTCACAGCAAGGACCCTGTCCGCGCGCAGCACCCTATGGATTTCCGCCAGGACGCCCTCCGGATCTCCTAGCATGTGGAAGATGTCGAAGAGCAACACAGCGTTGATGCTGGCGTCGGATAGACTCGGTAGATGAACGCCATCGCTGAGGCAAGTCTGGACATTGTGCAGTTTTTGCTGTCTGACTATGGTTTCCACCCGCTCGATCGCCAGGGGATGGATGTCCACAGCGATGACCAAGCCGTTCTGGCCCACACGGGCTGCAAGTTCCGGGATGTAGGAGCCGGGACCGCAGCCGTAGTCCAGGACGGCATCGCCAGCCTTTAGCGGGATTTCATCCAACAGTCGGCCACGTGGTTTGAGCCAGTCGCGCAGCTTGAACATCGCGGTCATTCCCCAAAAGTAGACGGCGGGCATGGGGCGATCTACAGTATAGTTTACGTTTGTTGCATGCGTCATGCTGCGCCCTCGGATTTTTCCTCAGCATTGCTGCTTTGGGGTTGATCGCCAGCCCAACTGTGCCAGCGTGGGTGATGTCGTTGCCATGCCCGCGCAAAATGGTCGTGATGCCAAGTGCGCCTCGTAGGATGGTTGCATCCGGCAAAATGGCGCAGTACGGCCCCGCCCACCACCAACGTGAGAACCGCCTTTCCAAAGTGAAATCTACACGCTCGTCCTTCCATTGTTCATAACCTCCCTGGTCTAGTTTTTGGATTACGCTTTTACTATACCGGGAACTTGTGAACGAATTATGAACAACTCTGGCAGGTTTGGTGAATGATTCAAATCCTTTCTACAAATGGGTCTGCACTACATCCCACGCCGCCCGCAGAGCGTCCGCTACGAGTCCCGCCGTTGCTGTGACCGGTTCACCGCGCACCATGGCGTCTGTCACCGCCGGATCGTAGGGCAGGCGGCCCACCAGCGGGATGCGGTGTGTGTTGCAATAGCCGGTGATGGCAGCGGTTTGTGCCGGGCTGAGATCGCTTTTGTTGAGCAGCACCACCGCCGGGATGGCGAAGTGCGTCGCCAATCCCAGGGCGCGTTCCAGGTCGTGTGCGCCGGAGACCGTCGGCTCGGTGACGATAAGGGCCAAATCCGCCCCCGAAAGCGCGGCGATGACGGGACAGCCGATGCCCGGCGGCCCATCGACCACCAGCAGGTCGGCCTCGTCGTCGAAGCCGCGACCGCGGGTGCGCAGCCGCGACATCTGCTTCACCAGGGTGACGAGCTTGCCGGAGTTCTCTTGCCCGGCGAAGAGGTGCGCGTGGTAGAGCGGGCCGTAGCGCGTCGTAGCGACAAACCACTGCCCGGCGCGCTGCGGTTGCATCTCGATAGCTTCGGCAGGACACTCGTAGAAGCACGCGGCGCAGCCCTCGCAGGCGATAGGATCTACGGCGTAAGCGTCGCCTGGTCGTAGGCGCGCGGGTGCGCGCACCGCGTCAAAGCGGCACACCTCGGCGCAGCGCCCGCAGGCGATGCAGCGTTCGGCGTCCACCACGGCGATCCGGCCGCCGGTAAAGTCGTGGGTCTCCTCGGTGACGGGCGCCAGCACCAGGCCCAGATTGGCCGCGTCCACGTCCGCGTCGGCCAGCACGATGCGACGATCCTGCGCCGCCAAATGCGCCAGCGCCGCCGTCACCGTCGTTTTGCCCGTCCCGCCTTTGCCGCTCAGAATGACGAGTTGTTTCATTGCTCAATAAATGTAGGGCAGCAGACGCCAGGAGCGTTGGCAGTAGGTTTCCCATTCTGCGCCAAACGTCCGCAGCAGCAATGCCTCTTCATCGCGGATGCGGAACAGGATCACGCCGAGCATTGGGACAAAGAGCAGCAATCCCACCCACGAACGAAACAACAATGCCATCGCTAGCGTGGTTAGCAGCACGCCCAGATAACGCGGATGCCGGAGAACGCCGTACAGCCCGGTGGTGATCAGGCGGTGGTCTTTTTGCAGGGTCACGTCGGGGCTGTAAAAACGCCCCAGGGTGATGCCGGACCATAGCACCAGGCCGAGGCCAAACCCGACGCCCAGCAGTCCCACCCAACGCCCAGTTTCTCCTCCAGACCATACAGCAAGATCGCGCCGGTCGGCAAACGGCAGAAAAATCAAACCGCCGTACATCACCAGAATGATCACGACCTTGACGATAGTTTGTCGTGTCACACGCTGTCCGGCCCCGTCTTTTCCGCCATGAATCTGCCCTGCTGAGATGATTGCGTGGCAGATAACGCCCACTCCAAGGAGTACGGTCAACAGGACGTAGCCCGCGCGCGGCGCGCTGGCGAAAAAGCCCGGCAAGTCGCCTAGCCCCCATCCGAGCAGCACAGGAAGCAGGTAAATGACCAAGGTGCCGAATAGAAAACGCGATGCTCGTAAGTACTTCATAGCTCGTCAAATCTCCGATCTGCTTGATGCGTATAAACGCGCGCCTGCGCCTGCTCTAGCCATCCCACACGGTCAGCCGCCCCGCCGTCGAACGCCGGAACGTAGGGCTTGAGGTCGAGAATGGGCGTGCCGTCCAGCATATCCACATTTTCCAGGTGAAGCACGCAGCTTTCGCGCGCCAACAGCCGTACCACCGAAAGGCCGATAGGATTGGGGCGCGCCGGAGCGCGGGTGGCGAAGACGCCACGCGGTTCGGTATCCATAAACGGCGTGACCAACAACCGGGGTGCGGGCGTGCGGTGGAAGTGGTACAGCACGATGATGTGAGAAAAGCCTTCCAGGTCTTGTAGGCCGGGCGCAAATTCGGGGTCGATCTCGGCTGTGCCGCGCGCGCCTGCAGCGCCAGCCGGCTGGATCGGCATGCCGGCGATGTCCTTGAACGGCGTGTGCAGAACGCCGATGGGCCGGTATTGGATAAACAGGACGTCGGATATTGGCACGGTTATTCCTCAGCGCCGATCACAAACACTTGTCCCACGCCGCTTTCCAGATAATCCGCGGCAAACGCCTCCGCAAAGGCGCGGCGCGCGGCGTCGCCGGTGCAGTGGCTCGGCGCGATGCGCTGCACGCCGAGCGCCTGCAAGTCCACAATCACAGTGCTGATTTGCCCGGCGTTCGCGTCGCGCAGATGAAAGCCGCCGAGCGCCAGATAGACGTCGCCGCCTACCTCCGCCTGCGCCTGGAGCACCATTTCGACGATGCCAGGATGCGCGCAGCCGGTGATGACGACCAGTCCGTGTGATGTCTCCAGCGCCAACGCCTGCTCGCGGATCTGGCCGCCGAGTTCGCCGGCGGTGTGCGCGCCTGCAGTGATTTTCTGCGCCTCTGTCACCTCCACCAGTGTCGCGCCGGCCCGCCGGACGGTGTCTTTGATGTTTGCCGGGAACGACTGCGGCAGATACACGGTAACGTCCGGGTTTTCCGCCAGAAACGCCGCCAGCCCGCCGGTATGATCGCCGTGGGCGTGCGAAAGCACGATGGTGCGCACCGCCTGCGGGTCCAGCCCCAGCGCGCGCATGTTCCGCAAGAGGATGTCGCCCTTGCCGCCGGTGTCGAAGAGCAGTGGCTGCTCCAGGCCCTCCACCAGGCAGGCGAAGCCCCAATCGCTCTGCAAACGCGCGTCGTGGGCCACGTTGTCATAGAGTACGGTGATTGTGAGCATTGTTCCAATCTCCATTTGTTGTGGTTCAGGCGTCGCCGTGAACGTCGCGCTTGGCGTCGCTGTGGGCGGCGCAGCGGTGATGGTTGGCGCTGACGTCGGCGTTGCGGTGGACGTCGGTGCGCGCGTCGCAGTCGCCGTGGGTAATGCCGGCGGCGTCATCGTAGGCGTACTCGTTGCCAGAGGCGTTGCCGGTATCACACGCGACGCACAACCCGCCAGCCACAGGATCAACACACTACACAGCACTGTTATCCGCACGGGTGCTCCCAAACAAAGAATTGTACACGGATTTTACGGATTCTATGGATTTTTGGGAAAGAAATCCGTATTTTCCGTGTTCATCCGTGTACCAAGATCACGCATCACGCACCATGATTTCAAGTTCATCCCACAGAGCGATGAAGCACGCCTGGTATGCGGGGCGAATGTCGATGAGCGTTGCGCCGTTGGCGATGCCCTCCGCGATGGCGCGTTCCAGCGGGATGCGCAGTAGAATGGGCAGGCCCTCGGCGGCGCAGTAGGCGGCGATGCCAGCGTCGCTTACGCCAGCGTCGCTCACGCCGTCGCGGTTGACGATGACGGCGACAGGCAGGTCGAGTTCGTCGCGGGCCACCTGCACCGCCACACGCAAGTCGTGCAGGCCGAAGGGCGTCGGTTCGGTGACGAGCAGCACGGCGTCGGCGCCGCGCATCGTCTCGACGACGGGGCACGAGGCGCCGGGCGGCGCATCGAGGATGACGGGCCGGTCGCCCACATCCGGCGGGATCGCCCACTGCTTGAGTTGGCGGATCACCGGCACGGCCATGGCCTCGCCCACGTTCAGCGTCCCCTGGAAGAATTCCAACGTTCCAGCGATGCCCTGTTCCAGCATCCCCATCACGTTCAGCGTCTCGTGGATTGCGCCTTCCGGGCACTGGCGCGTACAACTACCGCAGCCGTGGCACAATTCCGGGAAGACGAGCACTTGTTTGCCGATCACGGTGATTGCGTGGTATTCGCACACCTCGGCGCAGCGCCCACAGGCCGTGCAGCGCGCTATATCGACGACGGGGATCGGCAAGCCTACCTCGCGCCGGGCCGTCATCTCAGGCCGCAGGAAGAGCGCGGCGTTGGGTTCTTCGACGTCACAATCGAGGAAAAGCGGGGGGATGGCGGCCGAGGCGAGGCTCAACGCCAGGCTCACGGCCACCGTCGTTTTACCGGTGCCGCCCTTGCCGCTGGCAATGGCAAGTTTCACCGGGAGTTTACTCCCGAATCATCCGCGTGCCACATTTTGAGCATTGCTTTTCGGTACAGGGTAGTCCGGGAACGTGCGGTTCACGATGTCCACACGCCGGGCAGACACACTCGCCGCCTGGCCCGGCGGCTGAACTGCCCATCCGTCCGGGGCCTTGTCCCTGCCCTCGTCCGGCGCCGCCGCCGCGACCACCACCACCTCGTCTAGTGCCACGTCCCATTTCATTACCTCCTCACCACTATCGCCCGCGCCAGCGATGACGGGCTTGCCGCCCGACTATCGCCGAGATCGCGGACTGTACCGGACTGCTTCCCCGCCCGAGCGCCAACGGTTGCCGGCGCGTTAGCCATTGTCCAAGCACATTGAGTACGATTGGCGCAGCCTGGATAGCCAAGTGTGTTCCGGTCGCAACCACTGTCGCCAACAAGCTCGCGCGTGGAGAAGTGGGGGTAGATGGCACCGCCGGAAAAGATGGCGGTGCGTATACCGGCGCACGCAGCGCTACGGGAACAGCTTCAATCTCCAACACCGGCTGCAACGCTCCGGTAGGACAGGCCGGGATGCAGGCTTCGCAAGCCCGGCATAGCGCATCGTCCAGATAGGCTTTGCCTTCCGCCAACGTCAGCGCGCCGGTCGGGCACGCGTCGACACACGCCCCGCATCCGGTACAACGCGCTTCGTCAAGCCATACGGCTGTCATCACGCACTCCTTTCGTTACATCAATTCCAAAATCGGCAATCGAAAATCCAAAGTCTACCCGTGCCCGTGTTCCACGCTTTCGGCGCAGGGGGCTGCACCCTGCAAATCCCCGCCCAGATAGCGGGTCAGCGATTCGCGCACGGTTCCCGCCGCGCCGGTCGCCGGTTCGATGCCGTACTGCTGGAAGAAGGCCACGGCGCGCCCGCCCATCCCGCCGGCGAGCATCGCCTGCGCGCCCAGGCTGTGAATGAAGGCAGGGACTTCGCCTGGCTCGTGGTTGGGATAGTAGGGATTGACAACCGTTTCCACGGTGCACACTTCGTGCCCATCGGTCTCAATCAGGGCGAAATACGGGCAACGCCCAAAGTGCGGGCTAACCTGGGCATCCAGGCCATTCGCATCCAACACGGCAATTGCAATTTTCGTCATCAAAATCTCCTCGTCGTTAGTTATGTAGTCGGATAGTCGCCGTTGACACGTTCTGACGACAAATCCAAAATCACTCACGTCCTCGGCGGTGTCGTCCGCCGCCGATACCCACATGGTCGGCGCCGGGAGTTTCCAGTCGCACTAATTGCCCGGCGTTGTAGGCGTCAACGACCTCGCGGACGGTCGCGCCTTCCATGCGATAAGCGGGAATGCCCGCCGCCTGGATGACGCGAAAAGCATTCGGCCCCAGGCTCGGTGCAATCATAGCCCCGACGCCGTGTTGCAAGACGGTCTGCGCCGCCTGGACACCCGCGCCGCCGGGCGCATCGAGCGCCGGGTTGGGCAGGGCCTCGAAGTCCAGCGTTTCGGGGTCAACCAGAATGAAGAGTTGACTTCGCCCAAAGATCGGGCTGGTGGGCGCGTCCAAATCTGCGCCGTTAGCAGGGATAACAACTCGCATCGTAGCCTCCGTAAGTGTCGATGTAGATTCAGCAGCCGTACCGTCTTCTGGCGCGAGTTCCTCGTGCAACGCCAGAAGATATTCGAGCACCTGCTGCGTTCCCTGGAGTTGCGCGATGCAGCAGCACAACACCTGACGTCCGGTGGAAGTGAGCGCATAGACGCGGCGCGGTGGGCCTTGCGTTGTTTCCTCGTCCATCGTGGATGTAACCCATCCCCGGTCTTCCATCTCCCGCAGCGCGCGATAGATCACGGTGGGGGCCAGAAAATCAAGGCCGAATTCCGCCATGCGGTTCAAAAGGGTGTAGCCATGAGCCGGGGCTTGTTCAAGCAAGAGTAGCAGTGCCGGATCAAGAAATTGTCCCATCCGGCGATTGCAGTCCCGTCCCCCACATTGTCGTCGTTGCTGTCGCCCGCGTGCGCGCATCATACACCTCCAGTATTAGTATAGCATCTATTGTCATTTTGTCAATAGATGCACCTGCGGGTCTCATAAAAACAAACACCCCGAGTGAATTGACTCAGGGTGTTTTGCTACAGATAACCAAAGACTGGTGTTCTGGCGGCTAATAATGCGTGACCACCTTCGTCCCCATCGGCGCCCAGTTGTAGAACCACTCCGCATCCGGCAGTGAGAGATTGACGCAGCCGTGGCTCATCGGCGTGCCGAAGTTGTTGTGCCAGTACGCGCCGTGGATGCCGTAGCCTTTGTAGAAATACATAATGTGCGGCACATTCGGCAGATAATACCCCGGCCCGGACATCGGCGCGGAGACGTATTTAGCATAAACGGAATACGTGCCGACAACCGTGGGCGTCCCCCACAACCCCGTCGAAACCAACGCAGAACGTACCGGCGTCTGGCCTTGATAGGCGGTGATCGTCTGTGTGGAAAGATTCACGCCGATCCATTTCTCGCCGGACGCACCGTGCCCTGGCGCAGGTGCGGCAACGGGCGGGGAAACCGGCGCGCTGCCGGGCGCGGGGATGGTCAACCGTTGGCCCACGTAGACGATGTCGGACCGCAAGCCGTTTGCCGCTTTGAGCGCGGTCACGCTGACGTTGTGCCGCAGTCCAATGCGGAAGAGGTTGTCACCTGCCTGCACCACGTAGACGCCGCCGGGAGCGGTAGGCGGGGGCGATGTTGGTGTATCGGCGGCGGGCGGGGGTGACGTGGCTGCACCGGGGATGGTCAATCGTTGCCCGGCGTAGACCCAGGCGTTCCACGCCAGCCCGTTGGCCGCTGCCAGTTGACTCACCCGCAGACCGTGTCGCGCGGCGATGGTGAGCAGCGTGTCACCCGCCTGCACAATGTAGACGTTGCCTGTGGCAGGCACCGGCGCTGGTGCGGGCGCAACCGCTGCGCCGGGGATCACCAATCGCTGACCTACATACACCCACGAGTTGACCGTCAAGCCATTGGCCGAGGCCAGCGTGCTCACGTTGACGTTATGCCGCCGCGCGATGCTGTATAGCGAGTCGCCTGGTTGGACGGTGTAGCGTGCTTCCGCCGCCACTACAGGGGATACGCCCGCGAAGAGGCTGATAACGAGGATTGCACAGAGTAAGAAATAAAGCCGTTTCATCGTTGTTCTCCTCATCATGTGTAACAAAGAATATTAAGACCTTTATATGATATATATTATAACAACTTTTTTGAATGAAGGCAATAGCTTTGCAGGGCCGTGTCATTCTTTGGTCAACACGCTCGAGGTCCCGTCCTCGGGGCGGTTTTGGCGCTCATTCGCTCACTGCCCCCCTCCCGGGGGCAGTGAGCGAGTATTGCTTGGGCCGGTATCTGACCGCGCCCGCCCCTCTACAAGGGCGGGCGCGTGATGCACACGATTTAGCGTGGTTCCCACTTCACCGCATCCCAGGCGACGAGCCGGGAGCGCGTGGTCTCGAAGGTCACGTCGGCCAGGGAGACGTAGTCCGCACCGGTGCCCAGGAAGCGATAGGTGCCCAAAGACACCCACTGGTTGCTGTAGGCCGATTGATCGACGATGCGCAGCGTGTAGCCGTCGGCGTGGTTGATCCAGTAGCGCGCCTGCCCGCTGGTGGTGAAGCGATGCGGGATGTAGACGAAGACCTCGTACCGCCGCGCCACCAACTGCGGATACCAGCGTCCCCAGTTGTAGTTCGAGTTGGCGTTGTAGTTGTTCGTCGTCCACGTGAGCGTGTTGCTGTACCCCTCGCTCTCGTAACGCCACCCGGCAGCCGGGCCGCCCTTGGTGAAGCCGGCATCCCGATCATCCACGATCACGGTCCCGGAAGGCGGGGGTGTGGGTGTCGGCGGTGTCGTTCCGCCGGTCCACGAGAGCTTGGCCACCGCGCCGCCGGCGTTTTCGTAGTATTGTAGTTCGATGGTCGCCGGGCCGGTGGGCAGATAGAGGTCGCCGGTGTATGTGCGCGGCGCTTGATCGATCCAGGCATCCACGAGCAAATGCCCGTTCACCCACAGCCGCGCACCGTCATCCACCGTGAGGGTGAAACGATACGTCGCAGCGGTGAAGTTGAGCGTTTGCGTCCAACGCACCGAGAAGCGATCCGCGTTCACGACGCCGGGTGCGGGCGAGCCGGTTCCCCAGTCGAAGTTGATCGCGGCATCGTTGCGCACCAGCACGGGTGTCCCGCCGAGTGTGATGTCGTTGAAGTATTCGCCGCGCCATTGCGTGATTGTGGGGGTCTGGCTCTTGAGCTGCCATTGCAGTCTGGCGACGGCGAAACCACCCTTTTCGAAGTATTCGACCGTGATCAGATGGTGGCCCGCGCTGAGGGATTTCTCGGCAGTGTACGTCGTCGCAGGACGTTCGTACCACTGATCGATGATCAGCGCGTCATCCACCCAGACACGGATGCCGTCGTCGGCGGTGGCGGTGAATACATAAGTACCGGGTGTCACGTCGATGTAGCGCGTCCACCGCACGGAGAAATTGTCGGTGTTGACGGTGCCGGGCGCGGGCGAGCCATTCCCCCAGTTGTAGTCGATGTTGGCCTCGGCGCGCAGCAAGACCGGCGTTCCTGACAGCGTTGTATTGTTCCAATAGGTCGCCTGCCACGTTGGATCGGAGTGCAGTGGGCCTGGCGCTTGCGCTGTCACCGGTGTCGCCGCCAGCATCAGCGCCAATAACAAAGTGAGCAAACTTATTCGCTTGGTAAACATCTTAACTTCCCTCCTTAAGCTTAACCTGAATACACTGGGCGCTTTTACGCGCTTATGTCACTATGACGCATCGCCTGTCGCTAATGTTCCGCACATTGCGTTGTTATGGTTAAGATTGCGTGTCTGGATGGTTAAAAATATATGACAGCTCGTGCTGGATTTTGATCCGGCGGCGCTCTCTGCTGCAGCCGGTCTCTGACCGCGTCACCGCAGGCCTGGATTTGGATGGGCACGGTCTGGAAACCGGCCCGAGCGGTTCTCAATCATTTGGCTGATATCCGGTTGATGACGAGTTGACGCTAATAAAATAGGTGTTACCCTTTAGTCACAAAACAACGATTGAGCGAGGTTTGCGCGTGGAAAACAAACAACATCTTTCTGGGCAGCGTACTGAAATTCAACACAAAGTGGATTTGGAACCCGTCGGGCGCCGGGCGTTCATCGAGCCAGGGATGACACTGCTCGATGCATCGCGGCGCGCGGGCGTGGAGATCGTTGCCGTGTGCGGCGGCGTGGGCGCGTGTGCGAAGTGCCGCGTGCGGCGTGTGGACGGTGAGCTGACGCCGCCCACCGCGGTCGAGATGCGCACGTTTGCCGAGTTGGAGTTGGCGATGGGCTACCGTTTGGCCTGCCAGGCCCGGCCCCTGAGCGACGTGAAGATCGACATCCCCGCGGCTTCGTTGAGTACACCGCAGCGTTTGCAGGTCGAAGGCCAGGAAAGCGAGGTCGCCGTCGATCCCGTGGTGCAGCCCGTGGACGTCACCGTAGTCCCGGCGACACTGCACGATTTGCGCGCCGACACCATCCGTCTGACCGATGCGCTCGCGGAACAGGACATCCCGCGCCCGTTCTTCGACCAGCCGGTGCTGCGCGATCTCTCCGCGAAGCTGCGGCAACAAAACTGGTCCGTGCGTCTGGCGCTGCGCCGGCGAAATCGACGCGGCGAAGTTGTGGGTGTGCTGCACCCGGAACAGGCGCTGCTGGGTCTGGCGGTGGATATCGGCACGACGAAAATGGCAGCCTATCTGCTCGATTTGGAGACCGGTCACACGTTGGCCAAGGCAGGGCTGATGAATCCGCAGATCGCCTACGGTGAGGACGTGGTCAGCCGCATCGCCTACGCCAACAGACATTCTGATGGCCGCCAACTGCTGCAGACGCAGCTTATGGCGGGCCTCAACGCCCTGATCGACCAGCTCTGTCAGGAGGCCGGCGTCACCAACGAGCAAATTGTCGAAGCGGTGGTGGTGGGCAACACCGCCATTCACCACTTCTTCGCCGGGTTGCCGGTGCGCCAGTTGGGAGAATCGCCTTACATCGCCGCCGTCACCGAGCCGCTGGACATCTGCGCGTGTCATCTGGGACTGAAGCTGGCTTCGGGCGCGAAGGTGTACTTGCCGCCGAATATCGCCGGGTACGTGGGTGCGGATCACGTCTCGATGCTGTTGGCGACGGATGCCTGGCGCGCGCAGAAGCCGACCGTGGCCCTCGACATCGGCACCAACACGGAGATCAGTTTGGCGGTGGACGGCCAATTGTTCAGTTGCTCCTGCGCCTCCGGCCCGGCGTTCGAGGGCGCGCACATCCACGCGGGGATGCGCGCTGCGCCCGGCGCGGTGGAGTACGTCCAGATCCGCGACGACGATGTGCGCTTGCAGACCATCGGCGGCAGGCCGCCGGTGGGCTTGTGTGGCTCCGGCATCCTCGACGCGGTGGCGGAACTGCGCACTGCCGGGATTATCCGGCGTACCGGGCGCTTCCAGATGGATCATCCACGCATTGTGTCGTGGGACGGCGGCGGCGCGTTCCTGCTCGCCCCCGCAACTGACACCGGCAACAACCACGACCTGCTGGTCACCCGCCGGGATGTCAACGAGATTCAGTTGGCAAAGGGCGCGATCCGCGCCGGGGTGGAGGTGCTGTTGCTGGAAGCCGGATTGACGGCGCAGGACATCGATACGTTCATCGTCGCCGGAGCGTTTGGCACGTACCTCGACCTGGAGAGCGCCATGCACATCGGGATGTTCCCATCGCTGCCGTCAGATCGCTTCAAGCAGGTGGGAAATGCTGCCGGAACCGGCGCGCGGCAGATGCTCATCTCGTCCGAGCAGCGCCATCTGGCCGACCAAATCGGCGCACGCGTCCGCTACGTGGAACTGACCGTCCATCCAGATTTTACGACGGTGTATATGGATGCGATGTATTTGTAAACCGCAAGCTGAAAGGGTTTAAACCACAGAGACACAGAGAACACGGAGTTTTTTGTCCTCCGTAACGCTGTGGTGAAAATTCTAGTGACGTTAATTGACAGGCCGCCGGTTCCAGTCCAGCCAGTAAATGCCCAAATCGTCGATCAATTGCGAAAATCTGGTGAAATCCACGGGCTTGACCAGGTAGCTATTGACGTGGTTAGCATAGGCCAGCGCCAAATCCCGTTCCGCTTCGGAAGTGGTAAGAATCACGACCGGGATGCTGGACAGCGTCTCGTGCGTCTTGATTTCGTGAAGAAGCTGTAAGCCGCTGATCTTGGGTAAGCGCAGGTCGAGCAGAATTACACATGGGCGGGGACTGTTTTCCACCCCGGTAAACTGCCCACGATGGAGCAGGTAGTCCAGCGCGGCCTCGCCATCCAGGACGTGGATGATTTGGTTGGCGATGTGGTGGTCCTGAAAACTGCGGATCACGATTTCGGCGTGCGCCGGGTTGTCTTCGACGAGCAGGATGGTGTTGTTGGATTTTGTTAGCATAGCTGGTCTCCTCTAGTCTGTCTTCACTGCGCGGCGGACAGTGTGAATAAGAATGTGCTGCCGCGTCTGTTTCCTTCTGAATCCACCCAAATGCGTCCGCCATGCGTTTCGATGATGCGCTTGACGATGGCTAACCCTACACCGGCGCCTTCGCTGGTAGGGTCGAGTTTGTCGAAGAGTTCAAAGATCTTCTCGCGGTACTGCGGTTCAATGCCGATGCCGTTGTCGCGCACGTAAAAGACGGTTTCGGTCTCGGTCTGTCGCGCGCCGATCTCGATGCGCGGGTCGGGCGTATCGCCCATGTACTTACAAGCATTGTCCACCAGGTTTTGTACCACTTCGACCAGCCGCGCCCGGTCACCGTAGACGGCGGGCAGGCCGGGCATGATCTCCACGGTGACTTTGCCGGCGGTGATGCGCCCGCGCACCAGTTCTACCGCTTCGCGCGCGATGGCCTCGAAGGCCGCTGTATCCGGCGGATTCATCTGCCGCCCGATGCGCGATAGTTCCAACAGATCTTCGAGCAACTGTTCCATCCTGGCGAGGGCGTCGTTGATGCGCGCCATGTCGTTCTGGGCCTGGACAATATCGCCGTTCAGCAGGTCTTCCTGCAAAAAGCCGGCGAATCCGCCGATGGTGATGAGCGGGCTTTTCAGGTCGTGCGAGACGGTGTAGGTGAAACGTTCCAGCTCGGCGTTTTTGGCTTCCAGTTCGGCGATCAACTTCTCACGCTCTATTTCCCCTTGCTTGATGCGGGTAATGTTGTAGAAGCTGCCGATCAGTCCGATGATCTGCCCGGCTTCGTTTCGCAGGGGGCGCTTGGAGCCGGATACCCACTGTTGCTGTCCTGTATGCTTATCGACAAACATACTTTCGGTTTCGAAGATTTCGCCATCTTCCAGCACACGCCGGTCTTCTTCCGCGTATTTGGCGGCTTTTTCCGGTGGATATATCTCGAAGTCTGTCTTACCAATGGCTGCGGCCTCGGATTGGACGCCCATTGCATCTTGGTCACCTGTGTTAGCCAGGATTTTACGCCCATCGGTGTCTTTGGCAAAGATGATTGCGGGCATAGTATCCACCAGATTGCGCAGCAAAATCCGTTCGCGTTCCAGAGCTGCTTCGATCTGTTTTTGCGCCGTCACGTCTCTGAAAACCCAAACTCTGCCGATGATGTCGTTATCGAGCCACTGGGGACTGGAGTGGCGCTCCAGAACTCGCCCGTCTTTGAGATGGAGCAGATCGAAGCTTTCTGCATGTGGCTGTTCGTACAACGCACGTATTTTTGCCGTGAATCCTACCGGGTCTGTGACTTGTTCCAGAACGGAATCGATGGCCGCGGCGTCGTTACGGGCAGCTATGACCGATTCTGGTATACCCCATAGTTCGGCAAATTTGCGGTTCGCCGTGGTTATCCTGCCGGTGTGGTCTACGGCCAGGATACCATCGGCGGTGGCGTCGAACACGGCCTGCTGGAGCGAAAGTGCATCCTGGGTTGTTTTCACGCTGTCTTTCAGGTGAAGCACGGCGCGGGCAAGTCGATGAATCAGGTAGTTGGCCGACGCCATCAGCAGAACGGAGATAAAGAAAAAGACCAACGTGTTGCTAATCCAGATCGCCGGGTTGGTCGAATTGGCGATTTCTAGCGCAGCGACGAGCTGCCCGGTTGAGTAAAGCCACCCAAATCCAGCTAGAGTGGTCAGACAGCCCCCTAACGTTAGTACGCCGATGCGCCAGTCGAAGAGCAGCAGGCTCAACACCGGCAATGCGATCAAGAAGACGCGGGCGCTGCCGGTCCGTCCGGCCTCAAACAAGTCCAGGATGGCGACGGCATAAATCAAGAACAGCAGTATCCAGGCGCGCAACGCGTACGAGATTTTCGGCAGAAAAGCGATCAGTATCCACAGGCCGACCAGAATCACGTAAAAGGTGATCAGCCACACCGCATCGATGGTATAGGCGTAATAAGCTCCGGCGCCTAGCAGCAAGATAGCCACAGCAAACGAAGAACGCAGGATGTTATTGGCTAACTGCTGTTTCCAGGCACGCACCTCCGCGAGGGAAGGAACCAGGAGTTCCGCCAGTTTGCTTTTCAGCATCCGCGCCAGGCCGCTCCAGCGGCTTGGTGTTGTTTCCTGATTGTGCATACGCGCTCCTCTCTACGATGCCAGGTGGAGTTACCTTGATTAAGTCCCTATCCGAAAATTGTGCTGGCGAGCGTTTCTGGTACGCCAACGGCGAATTTTCGGATAAGTTTTACGTTGTCGTTTCAGAGTTCAGCGTAAAACAGAATGTGGTGCCCTTCCCTGCGCCTTCTGATTCGACCCAGATTTGTCCGCCATGCGTTTCAATGATACGCTTGACCAGGGCCAGGCCGACGCCAGTCCCTTCACTCTGCGGATTGAGCTTCTCAAACAGACCAAAGACTTTACTGTGGTACTGTGGTTCGATGCCGATACCGTTGTCACGTACATAGAACACCGGTTCCGCTTCACTTTGCCGCACGCCGATCTCGATTCGTGGGTGAGGTTGCTCGCTTATGAATTTGCAGGCGTTATCCACCAGGTTTTGCACCACTTCTACCAGCCGCGCCCGGTCGCCGTAGACGATGGGCAAATCTGGGGTGATTTGCACAATGATGCCGCGCGCCACAATACGCCCGTGCACCAGCGCGACGGCTTCGTGCGCAATATCGGTAAAAGGGATCACCTCCGGTGGGTTCATCTTCCGTCCGATGCGCGAGAGTTCCAGCAGTTCATCGAGTAGCCGTTGCATCTTGCCGACAGCGTCGTTGATATGCGCGATATCAACCTTGATCTGTTTCTCGTCGCCGGCCAGGGCATCTTTTTCCAGAAAACCCACAAAGCCGCCGATGGTGATCAAGGGGCTTTTCAAGTCGTGGGAAACAGTGTAGGTGAACCGCTCCAGTTCAGCGTTCTTGGTTTCCAGTTCGGCGATCAAAGCTTCGCGTTCGGCCTCTTGCTGCTTGAGCCGGGTAATGTCACGGCCTACGGCTTGCAGTTCGACAACTTGCCCCTTATTATCGGTAATGCAGCGAACGATCCATTGGATCCAGTGCTCCTCGCCATCCCATCTGTAGTTCAGATATTCACCTGCCAATGGCCTGGGGTGCTTTGCCAGGTCTGCAGTTTCCTGCCGGACCAGTTCACGATATTCAGGGGCGATCATAAACAGATAGCTGTTCCCTATTAGTTCCTCGCGCGTTTTGCCGAAAAACTGACAGTAGGCGTCATTGACAAATGTCAGCGTCGTATCGGGCAGGTATCGACTGATTAGGTCGATTTGACTTTCGACCAGAGCACGGTAGCGTGCTTCGCTTTCACGCAACGCTTCCTCCGTTCGGTTACGTTCGGCAATTTCGTGTTGTAACTCAGCGGTGCGTGCCTCAACCCGTCGTTCTATATCGGCATACGCTTTCTGCAATTCAGCCTGCGCTTGCTTCAGCTCGGTGATGTCGTGCGAGATGCCGAACGTGCCAATGATGGCCCCATGTTCGTCGCGTAACGGCATCTTGGTGGTTAGCGCCCAACGCCCCATACCATCAGGCTCTTCCAATCCCAGGATCGGCTGACCTGTGCTAATAATCTGCCTTTCTTGCTCGTATTTGACCTTCGCTTGCTCTTCAGGAAAGAAATCCCAGTCGCTCTTACCGATCTGTTGAGCGGGATCACTCAATCCTAAGTGATGGGCGAGGGCGTGGTTTGCCCGGGTGAAGCGGCTCTGGAGGTCCTTGAAGTAGATGCGATCGGGGATGTTCTCCATAAACATGTTGAGGACGTACTGCTGCCGGGTCAGTTCGGCGGAACGTTCTTGCAGCCGCTGGACGAGCAAAGCGCCGTGCAGGGCGCTGCTGATCTGGAGGCGCAAGTCTCTATAAAACAATTTCTCCTCCAGCCGGTCTTCGTAGATGATGAAGCCCAAGAGCTGATTCTGCGAATCGAGGGAGGTGACGACCATGACCGCCGGTTCCTCTGTGGGGTGACTGTTGGGTGGCAGCAGCCAGCGGGAGGGAAAGCGCTGGCCGGTGGGGGGGATTTCGAGCCGTCCCTGCTCGGTATAGGCCAACACTAATCGCGCCCATTCTGGTGGGGGTTCGGGATAGCGATAGGTATCCATCTCTTCGTAAAGGGCAAGGTAGCAGCGTGGAATCCCTAGGCGCGGTAACTGGCCGGCCAGCACATCCAGGATTCCGGCCACGTGAAAGGTGGTTTGCAATTCCGCTCCGAGATCGCTCATCTTCCTGACGAGTTGTCTTGTTCTGATGAGTCGGGCATCCTGAGCCTGCCGGGTCATCTGGGCGACCACCAGCCAGGCCTGCTGCCACAGGAGTTCTGCGTGTCTCTGTTGGGCCGGCTGAAAGTGCGCCGACATGGTGTGCTGTCGTAAGACGGAGACGATATGTGGCCAACGCTCCACATCGTCACCGGTTTTGATGATCTGGCGCAGGATTTCGTACAGCGCCGGTACAAAGACCGCGTTGCCAGCCGTTTCGAGGTCCTGACAAAATTTACCCAGCAGGGTATCCAGCCAGGCGAGGAGTTGGTCACCCAGGGGCGAACCACTGCTGTGGGCGAGTTCGTGGAGAATATCAGGCATCCGTGCCGTGAATAGCGCCTGGCATGAGGAGAGGGGGGCGCTGGCAGGGATTGGCTCTTCCATCACATACAGCACTTCCCGGCGTAGACATCCGCAAGACTCCCTGATAATACATTCCGTTGGCACCTGAAACGCTTCTGGGACATCTTTTCCGGCCATGCGCGCGAGGAGGGTTTCGAGGGCGTGAGCGCCTACCGCGTAATAGGGCTGGCGCACGGTGGTCAGCGCTGGATTGGTGTTGCGTGCTACGTCTATATCGTCAAATCCGGTGAGGGCCACTTGACCTGGTACGTGTATGCCGCGTGCTTCCAGCGTCTCCAACGCCCCTAAGGCGATTTGATCGCTTGCGGCGACAATAGCCTCGAACGCGACGCCGTGCTGGTCGAGTAGCGTTGTAACGGCCTGGGCGCCCGATTGCACGCTGAACTGGCCGCTCACGATTAAGGCGGGGTCAATGAGGATGCCATGGGCGGTCAAGGCGTCGGTGTAGCCTCGTAAACGTTCTTCCGCCTCCGGATGGCCTTCCGGGCCGCGAATAAAGGCGATCCGCCGGTAGCCATGCACGTCAATGAGGTGCGTCACCTCATTGTAGACGCCGGTATAATTCGCAATGGTGATACTTGGTATGCCGGGCAGTTTCAGGCCTACGCTGACTGCCGGTAAGGGTTCGTACTGTTTGCAGTATGTTATGAACTCCTCCAAACGACTGGCGGTTGCCAGCAGGCTCGAAACGATGATGATGCCATCTGCATTATCTGGGCCAATCAGGTTGAGTATGAACCCCCTTGCCATTGGGGTTCCATCCACCGCGCGTAATGGGCCGCCGGCGGCATACATAATATTCACCCCATGAGCTTGAGCGGTATCCGTTATGCCATGAAAAATATCAATGGGATATGAAAAGCTGAATGTATCACTCACCACTGCAACAGTAGGTCGCCTGGGTTGCCGACCCGTATGCTCTGTCTTAGTTTGGTGTGACATATTTTCTCTCCTGCGAGCAGGGCTTTATGACTGTGTGCCAGAAATCCACTGTGTCACCATGCTTCGGGCTGGCTGTGCTTTACCCGGCTGTGTATCAATGACATGATTCACCTTCCGGTTATTTATCTATAGGCATTGTTCCTGTTGCATCTGGTCTTTTATCGGCAGCGTAAAGCAAAATGTGCTGCCTTGACCGAGTCCCTGGGATTCGACCCAGATTTCGCCGCCGTGGGTCTCGATGATGCGCTTGACCAGCGCCAGACCGACGCCGGTGCCTTCGCTTTGCGGATCCAATTTATTGAACAAGCCAAAGACCTGGTCTTGATACTGTGCTTCGATGCCGATACCGTTGTCATATACGTAGAAAACCGGCCCGCTTTCAGTCTGCCGTATGCCGACCTCGATCCGGGGCTGGGATTGCTCGCCGGTGAATTTGCAGGCGTTGTCCAGCAGATTCTGTACGGCTTCCACCAGCCGCGCCTGGTCGCCATAGACTGCCGGTAGATCAGAGGCGATCTCAAGCTGGATGCCACAGGCCTCGATGCGCCCGCGCACCTTCTCAATGGCTTGACAGGCAATGGTTTCGAAGGATACTACTTCTGGTGGGTTCAACACCCGTCCGATGCGCGAGAGTTCCAGCAGCTCATCGAGCAGTTCCTGCATTTTCGCCAGAGCGTCGTTGATGTGGGCGGCGTCGGCCTTGACCCGTTCTATATCGCCTAACAGGGCATCTCTTTCCAAAAAGCCGACAAAGCCACCGATGGTGATGAGCGGGCTTTTGAGGTCGTGGGAGACGGTATAAGTGAAGCGTTCCAGTTCTGCGTTCTTGGCCTCCAAATCTGCGATGAGCGCTTCTCGTTCCGCCTCTCTTTGCTTGCGCTCGGTGATGTCGCTGTGTGTACCAATGATCCGCAGCGCTTTGCCATCTTTGGTGCACTCGATCACCTGGCCACGATCCAAAATCCATTTGTACGTGCCGTCTTTGCACTGCAAACGGTGCTCGCTAATATAGATGGGTGTCTCGCCCTCCAAGTGTTTTTGGATTTCCCTGTAAGCGTGATCTCGATCATCTGGATGAATACGCATATCCCATTCGGCCAGCGTGTCTCCAATCTCGTGCTCTGCAAAACCGAGCATGGCTTTCCATTGTCGAGAAAAATAGACCTGGTTCGTCTGCGCATTCCAGTCCCATACCCCGTCGCCTGCGCCTTCTAATGCGAACTGCCAACGCGCTTCACTCTCGCGCAGGGCTTCTTTCGCCATCGCTGCCTCAACGACCGTGCTCGACAGTGAATAAGCCATCAGGAGAATCATCGCGAGATAGCCATACTCGATGGCATAGATGAATTGATACACACCTTGACTGACCAGCGTATCATTGAGCGCCGCCACGTACATACACCCTAGTGCCAGGAATAAAGGGACGGTTTCGCGCCTGTATCCCCGCCGGTAAGAATGCACGCTTATCCAGAGGATATAGGTAGAAGCCGCCAGCCCCACCAACCCCTGAACTGCCGTAAACGGCCCCAGGGTCGCTTCGTAGTAGACGATCCGGAAGCCGAGGAACGGTAATGTAACGGTTTTGATGGCAGGTTGATCGACCAACCAGGTCAAAGCACTGTGATCCACGCTTTGGACGATGACGACGAACAGGTAGTATACCGAAAAAGCATACGTGACGATCCCGGGCTTTTGGCCCGTATAATCAGCCGCAAACCACAAAAAGGCCGTGGTCAAGAATGCCAGGGCGATGAACTGCAACCGTTGCCATTCTGCACCCTCGGCAACTGAGGTGGCGTTGTATAGTCCGCTACAGAACACGGCATAGAACCCTGTCGCCAGACACATTAGCGCAAAGGTCAGGTCCTCGCGGTGACCTTTCCGCCGGAAGTAAATCAGGAGATGATACAGGCCCACGTAAAACGTGATGCTGGCAATGACGACCGCAGGTATGGATTGCGCGTTCATACACACCTCCTTGTCAAATCTGCGCCAGGGTAAAGTAAAACGTCGATCCGGCCCCAACTGCCGATTCGATCCAGATTCTTCCGCCATGGATCTCGACAATCCGCTTCACCAACGCCAGACCGATACCGATGCCTTCGCTGGTGGGATCGAGTTTGTCGAACAGACCGAAGATTTGCTCGTGATAGCGCGGTTCAATGCCGATGCCGTTATCGCGCACGTAGAAGACCGTCTTGCTGTCGACTTGTCGCGTGCCGATCTCGATTTGTGGATGAGGTTGCTCACCCATGAACTTGCAGGCATTGTCGACCAGGTTTTGTACGACTTCGATCAGCCGCGCCCGGTCGCCGTAGACGACAGGCAGGTCAAGTGCGATTTCCACCTGTACGCCGCGCGCTTCGATGCGCCCGCGTACCGTCTCGATAGCCTCTCGGACAATGGCATCGAAAGGTAGCGCTTCTGGTGGATTCACCACCCGGCCAATACGCGAAAGCTCTAGTAGTTCATCGAGCAGTTGCCGCATCTTGGCCAAGGCATCGCTGATGTGGGCCGTGTCGGCTTTGACGCGTTCCACATGTCCCGACAGGGCGTCCCTTTCCAAAAAACCGACAAATCCCCCCATGGTGATAAGCGGGCTACGCAGGTCGTGCGAGATGGTATACAAAAAGCGTTCGAGTTCGGCGTTCCGGGTTTCCAGTTCGGCGATCAGTTTTTCGCGTTCTGCCTCAAGATGTTTGCGCTCGGTGATGTCCATACCAATCGTCGCCACGCCAAACGGATCGCCTCTGGCATCGACGAGCAACGTATAAAACCACTCACAGATGAATGGGCGACCATCTTTGGTATAATTCGTTATAATGCGATGCTGGTCCCCCTTTTGCGCCAATATGTCCCGCTTTTGCTGTTCAAGCTGTTCGAAATAATCCGGGATTTGGTTGCGCACCACTTCTGGGGCCATAATCTCGGCTGCATAGCATCCGATGACTTCTTCCGCCCGGTAGCCGTAGAGTTGCTCTGCCGCCGGGTTCCAGGCGTTCACTCGAAAATCCAGATCCCATTCGATCACTGCTAACGGGGAGCGCTCGATCAACACGGATAACCGCTGTTGCGAGACCCGGATCGCCTCTTCAGCTTGTTTGCGTTCGGTGATGTCGCGTGTGTTGAGGACAAACCCGGCAATGGCTGGTTCACCCAATAGGTTGCGCCCCAAACCTTCGTGGATGTGCCATGTGCCATCAGCATGACGGATGCGCGCAAGGGTTGTATCAGTATGCGTGACCATTTGCTCCAAAAGATACAGCCATGCAGCGCTCATCCGCGCAGCATCTTCAGGATGCAGCAACGTAAAGACACTCTGACCGGTTAGTTCATCCGGTGCATAGCCCATGATGCGCTGGACTGACGGGCTGGCGTATTTGATGACACCTTCTGCATCAAGAATGAGGATCATATCGGTGGCGTTTTCGGTTAAAGCGCGAAAACGGGCTTCGCTGGCGCGGAGCGCTTGCTCAATTCGTTTTCGTTCTTCCAGTTCTTGCCGGGCGGCAGTGAACAACTGGGCATTTTCGATGGCGATCGCGGCCTGGTCGGCGAACAGACTCAGCGAATGAATTTCGCCGTCGGTAAATGGTCCTGCTTGTTCCGTGTCGGCAACGCTCAACACGCCAGTAATCTGGTTTTGGATACGCAGGGGCAGGCTCAATACACGACGAGCCCCGGTTGCCGCGAACTTTTCGATGCGACCTTCCCAGTTTTGATAATCTTCGATCACCAATGGGCGTCCCGTCTGTGCGACATCTCCCACCATTCCTTCGCCCAGGTGCATATATGCCCCAAGATATTCATCCGGCATATTATAGTGCGCTACATTCTCCAGCCTTTGATCGGGATGAAGCAGATAGAGATTGCTTTGGTGCAGACCGGAGAAGTTCACCGCTTGTTCGACGATGATTTCTAGTAGTGCGGGGCTGTTATGCTGTGCGTTAAGCACTAACGATGCCTCGTATAACGCACGCAAATCGGCGGCATTTTGCGCCAGCGCCTTTTCCACGTGTTGGCGTTCCATCAACTCAATTCGGGCGCGGCTGAGCGCTTCCTTGATGCTGAATGTCGCGAAGTGCAATGTGCTTCCCCCAACGATATAATTTATAGCTTGTAGCAGCAAGGCTGACTGCGGCGTGGTTGCAAGTGGGGGCAAAAGCTCATTCATTTCAGCCCATACCAGACCAAATCCTTGCGCCACACTCAACACGGCAAAGACGATAGCCGCGCGCCAACCGAGCTGGATGGCAGCGGTAAGAATGACGAGTAGATTACCGCTATAAGGCGTCGAGCGGATCCCGCCGCTGATGACAGCACTAAACGCAAACAACAGCCAAAATCCGCTTAGCGAGACCGTGCTGCTGAAATTCACCCAACCTTTGCGCAACCCAAACAGCACACCAATTTGCAGGGCAATGGCGAACAGCACAATGTTCGCCCGTGTGGCGAGATATGGTGCAACAATGGGCAGCAAGATTCTATAGATCGTGAGTAGAATCAACGCTAACCAAGATGTTATGTTCAGATGTTTAGCGATGTTCGTTTTGACTTCGTCGTCTGGAAAAGTAGGAGCCTTGAAAAGCTGTTTGAGTTTCATCGTGCTCTCCGATTGAGTCATGAATCGGTTTGCGGTAACGTGAAATGGAACGTGCTGCCTTTGCCAGCGCCTTCTGATTCGACCCAGATTTTCCCGCTGTGCGTTTCGATAATGCGCTTGACCAGCGCCAGTCCCACGCCGGTCCCTTCACCTTGCGGATCGAGCTTGTCGAACAGACCGAAAATCCGGTCGTGATACTGGGGTTCAATGCCGATGCCGTTGTCGCGCACAAACAGGATCGGTTTGCCGCTACTGTTCACGCCGCGCATACCAATTTCGACGTGCGGCTGTGGCTGGTCGCCCATAAATTTGCAGGCGTTATCCAGCAGGTTTTGCACCACTTCCACCAGCCGCGCCCGGTCGCCATAGACGGTCGGCAGATCGTGCGCCACCGCCACCGTCACCCCGCGCGCCTCGATGCGCCCGTGCACGATCTCGATGGCCTCACGGACGATGTCCGCAAAAGCGACCTCCTCCGGTGAGTTCACGATGCGCCCGATACGCGATAGTTCCAATAACTCGCCCAACAGGCGTTGCATTCTGGCGACGGCAGCGTTGATGTGGGTCATGTCTTCTCTGGCTCGCTCCAGGTTGCCGGCTAGCACGTCCTGTTCCAGAAAGCCCGTGAAGCCGCCGATGGTGATCAATGGGCTTTTCAGGTCGTGAGAGACGGTGTAGGTAAAACGTTCCAGTTCGTCGTTTTTGGCTTTGAGTTCGGCGATCAACGTTTGCTGCATCGCTTCGGCCTGTTTGCGTTCGCCGATTTCTTGCTCCAGTTCGTGGGTACGTTCGTGGACTTGCTGCTCGACGTGCTCGTATGCCTGCACCAGTGCGGCTTCAGCCCGTTTTTGTTCCTGGAAGAGGAGCACGCTTTTGAGTACGCTGCTGATCTGCTCGCGCACGACTTCGTACACCGGCCCTTCTGTCGTTCCTAGCTCCAGGATCGCAAAACCGAGTTGGTCATTTTGGAAATACAACGGTTCGACGATCCACGTGTAACGTCTGTCGCAGGGCCATAGCTCTGGCGGGAGCAGCATCCGTGAGCGAAAACGCCGCTCGCCGGTCTCTACCTCAACGTGCTGGCAAGAAAGGGGTGCTTTGGTTTGGTGATATGCCAGCACCAAACGCGACCATTCTGGTGCGGGTTGCGGGTATGCGTAGGGCTGCGGATCTTCGTACAGGGCGAGATAGCAGGCCGGGATGCCCAAATCCGGCATGCGCTCGGCGATAATGTCTATCAGGGTGTCGAAGTCGAAGGTGGTCATCAAGACCTGACCAAATATCCGCACCATGATGTTCTGTTGATCGGCCTGCAACTGGTGCTGCGCCAGCGCCTTCCGCATGGCTTCTCCGATGAACACACGCGCTTGATGCCAGAGGTTTTCAGCACGTGTACATAGCGCGGGGTCGCCGGAATGGGGACGCAGGTGCCGGCGCAATACAGAGATGATATCTTGCCACCTTCTAACGTCGCCGCCGCTGTAGATCGCCTGGCGGAGAATTTTGTCCAACGTATGTATGAACGCACCGGTGGATTCGCCTTCTATGTCTGACGAAAAAGCAGCGAACACGTCTTCGAGCCAACCGGTGGGCGCTGCGGCTACATCGAGGAGAGAGTTAACCTCGTCGATCATCCGTTCACGTTCGATGATCACCAGACGCTCTGCCGTGTGGGCTGCTTCAGGCGGCGCTTCCCGCAACGTTCTGGCAACCGCCGGATCTGGACAACCGCACGATTGGCGAATGATCAGTTCGGTGGGGAGCAGCACTTTAAGCGGGACATCTTCTCCGGCGATTTTATCTAGCAGCACCGTCAGTCCCTGCGCGCCTAATTCAAACATCGACTGGCGCACCGTTGTCAACGCTGGCGTTGCCAGTTGGGCCATGCGGGTATCATCGAAACCGACCAGAGCCATGTCGTAAGGTACGTGAATGCCGCGCGCTTGCAATGCCTCCAATGCGCCCAGCGCCATGTTGTCGTTGGAGGCAACGATCGCCTGCACATCTACCTTACGTTGATCGAGCAGGACTTCGACAGCTTCCCTACCTGCGCGGACGGTCCAATCTCCGGGAACAACGAATGCAGGATTGACGGTTATCCCGTGGTCCGTCAGCGCTTGTGCATAGGCCTGGTAGCGCGGCCTGGCCGTAGGACGATTTTCGGGGCTGTTGATGAAGGCAATCCGCTGATAGTGATGGTTGCGAATGAGGTGCACCACGGCTTCGTAAAGGCCGGCTGTCTCGGTTGCCACGACTGTGGGGACACCTTCTATGGGCAGTCCAATGTGAACGAGCGGCAGGTGACTGTAACGTTGGTAGAACTCGATGGTCTTGAGCATAGGAAGATAAGTGATGATGGTACCCAGGATAATCAGGCCGTCAATGACATCCTCTGTGACCAGCTCGTAAAGGATATTGCGTTGCGTGTCGAACCGGTTGTAGAAGGTGTGATACAGGTGTCCACCGGCGAAGCAGAGCAGGTTCACGTCACGCTCTTGCGCCACCGTGGTCACGCCGGCCAGGACTTGGGACAGATATTCCTGCTGCTCATTGGGCATGTTTTCAAAGAACACCCCGATGGTCAGGCGTGTTGAAGGGGGGGAAGTTTGCGTTGTGCTGGATCTATCTTTCATTGCTGCTAATCCGCAATGGACAATTCGAACACGAAGCGGGTTCCACATGGCTGCCGTGGCTCGGCCCAGATGCGCCCGGCGTGCCGCTCGTGGATGATGGACCAGCATAGCCATAGCCCCAGGCCGGTGCCCTCGCCGACTTCCTTGGTGGTGAAAAATGGTTCGAAGAGCCGTTTCTGTATGGCTTCGGGGATGCCAGGCCCGTTATCTTCTACCTCTACATGCACATTCGATTCGACAACCATCGTGCGTAGGGTCAATTGCGGGATAAAGTCTGTACCGACTTCGGCGCGTTTGCTGGCTGTGGCTTGGGCCGCATTGCGTATCAGATTGAGGAATACTTGCTGAATTTGTTGGGTATCGCACGAGACCTGGGGCAGCGCCGGCTCCAATTCGTACACGATCTCGATGTCACGGAAGTCATACTGGCGTTTCAGATCGTAGTCCGTGGCGGCCAGTTCGACCGTCTGCTTGAGGATCGTGTTTAGATTGCACGGCGCGCGATTGGACGTTCCTCTGCGCGCGAAACTGAGCAAATCGGAGACGATCTTGGCTGCGCGAGTTCCCATGTAGCGAATGCCCTGTAGATAGTCGAACAGTCCACGCTCTTGCATGTAGGCTTCCAACCGCTGCGGGTCGATGCCGGCGGCTTCCAGCCGTTCCCGCGTCCGCGGGCGTTGCGGGTTGAGCGCTAGTTCCAAAAATTGCGCCGACTGCATCATAGCGCCGAGAGGGTTGTTGATTTCGTGGGCCATACCTGCCGCCAACCCGCCGACGCTCGCCAACTTGGTCGCTTGCAGCATCGATTCTTCGAGATGAACGCGTTGGGTGGCGTCGTCAATGCTCAACACGACGCCCGCGATGGCTTCGGAGCGGAGCGGGAAGACGTGAATGTCGTAGTAACGCACGCCCTCTGGGGTGTGTACCGCCTCGCGGTGGCGATGCGCCACGGTCTGCGTCGCCAGTACCTCATCGATCAGAGGGCGATAATGGGTCAACACCGGACATAAGTCCCACAGCGGATTGTGCAGGAGTTGTTCCTGTGTGCAGTGCGTGAGTTGCTCGGCAGCGGGGTTCCAGGTTAACACGCGCCCTTCGGTATCCAGTGTAATCAATGCGGAAGGCATGGAATCGGTGATGTTTTGCAGGAGATGCTGCAAGCGTATGATTTCTTGTTCGGTGCGCCGGCGCTCGGCAAGGTATTGCCACTCGCGCAACGCCCGCTCGGCGATATGTGGCATATCGGTCAATGTTTCCGCCGTTTTGACCACATAATCCAACGCGCCGGCCTTCATCGCTTCCACGGCAACCTGCTCATTCCCGTGACTCGTCATCAAGATGACGGGAAAAGCCGGTTCCTGCTCAGGTTGGAGTAAGACGTCCACGCCCTGGCCATCGGGCAGCAGCCAATCCGTGATCACCAAGTTGATGGTTTGCGTTGTCATGAAGTGGTGGGCTTCTCGCAGGTTGTGTGCAACCAGCAGAGTGGCCTCTGGCATTCGCTGACGGAATGCGCGCCGGATCAATTCGACATGGGAAACTTCGTCTTCAACCAACAATATGTACATACTTGCGCTCCTGATTTTTTATTCTAAGGAATGTCGCGCGCTTTCTTTGTGACCTTCGCAAAGCTGGCTGAACAGTCACCTCCAAATGTCATCGGTTACTTGCGGGTTTTGTAAATGTCAACTATTATATAGTAAAATACCGCGATTTCCAGACATTACTTCTGCTGTTAGCGTGCTTGGTTTTGGTTGTCGATGATACTTAAAAATGCATAGATAGCTCCACTCTTCGCTTTAATTTATCTGTGTTCAACTTATAATATCGTTTAACTTATTGGTAGGAAGATGGGTATATGGGCAAGAAAAGAGTCTTAGTTATTGATGATGAGCCCCTTCTCCGGCGTGCGCTCGCCGATTATCTGCGTGAGTGCGGATATCATGCCTCCACTGCCGCCGATGGCGCCGAAGGGCTTAATAGTGCACGTGCTGAACACTTCGATGTGGTTCTGGTCGATTTGCGTATGCCCCGCGTCGATGGCCTGGAAGTCGTCGCCACGCTCAAAGCCGAACAGCCCGAACTGCCGGTCGTCGTCGTTTCCGGCACCGGCGTGTTGCAGGACGTCATCGAGGCGGTGCGCCGGGGGGCTTGGGATTACGTCACCAAGCCAGTGCGCGATATGGACGAGATCACCGTCATCATCGAGCGCGTGCTGGAGCGCGCGCGTCTGATTGCCGAGCGCGACCGCTATCAGCAAGAGATAGAAGATCTCAATCGCCAGTTGGGCGTTACAGTCGCCCGTCAAACCGAGGATCTGCGCGCGCAAAACCGTGAGCTGACGGCGCTCAACCACATCATCAGCGCTGCCGATGCTACGCTTGACCCCCTCGAAATCCTGCGCGTGCTCTGTACCGAACTGGCGCTGGCGCTATCCTTGCCCCATGCCAGCGCCACCCTCGCTGAATCCGATGGCCTCAACCTGAAGATCGCTGCTGAATACTGCCGCTACGATCGTGAAAGCCTGCTGGGCCGCACAATAGCTATGACTGAACCGTCTGTCGCCTATGTCTTGCAGCACCAACTACCGTTATTCATCGAAGACGCGCAGGATGATTCCAGGTTAGGGGATTACCTTGCGGGGATACGTCGTCGTCAGACAGCCACACTGCTGCTAGCGCCTGTGGTCGTGCGTGGGCGCGTCATGAGCATCTTGGGATTGGAGACCGTCGTTCCCCGGACCTACGACGACCATGATACGAGTCTGATTGTCAACGCAGCAGCGGCAGCCGGACAGGCGCTAGAGGCGCTCAACCTGCACCGGGAACTGCGGGAGCACGCCGACGCACTCGAGACTACCGTGGCGCAACGTACTGCGGAACTGAGTGTGGCCCTCGAACAGGCCCAGGCCGCCGATAAAGCCAAGTCGCAATTCCTCAGCAGCGTCAGTCACGAGTTGCGCACCCCTCTCGCCAGCATCCGCCTTTACCTGGGATTGCTTTCCCAGGGAAGGGTGGAACATCGCCAACGCTATCTCGAAAGCCTGGCCCGCGAAGTCGAGCGGTTGCAGGTGTTGATCGAGGAGTTGCTCGACATTTCACGACTCGACCTGGAGAAGACCATCCCCCAATGGCAGCCCGTGGACTTAAACGCGCTACTGGCAACACTCGCCGAAGACCGCACCCGTTTGTTTACCGAGCGCGGTTTGCACCTGCACCTCGACACGGTGGAGGCGTTGCCGTCTATCCCTGCCGATCCGGCCTTATTGGAACAAGTTGCGACCAACTTGCTCACCAATGCCTTGAATTACACCCAACCCGGCGGCGACGTCTGGTTAAGCACGACTGCCGTGACGCATAAAGCGCGTCCCTGGGTGGTCTTCAAAGTGCGGGATAACGGCCCCGGCATTGCCCCGGAAGAACAGCAACAACTCTTCCAACGTTTCTATCGCGGGGAAGCGGCGCGGGTGAGTAAAGCGCCTGGTACAGGACTGGGGTTGGCGATCAGCCAGGGCATTGTCAGCCTTCACCACGGGCGGATTACGCTGGAGAGCGACCTGGGTAAGGGCAGCACGTTCTGCGTTTGGCTGCCCTGTGAGCACTCAGGCAATGCCGGGGAAATGAGAGTGTGATGCGTGATACGTGATGCGTGAGGAGAGAATAATCACGTATCACGCATCACGCTTCAGGGTTACGGCAGATACGCCTCTGCCCAGGCTACATCCAATTCCTCTAATTTCTCGCGGGACGGAACACCCGTCTCTCGATCCCATCCCATCATCCCGTAGTACGTGTGCATCGCAGCCTCTAACGCCGCCGGATCAATGCCCCCTTCCGCCAGCGCGCCGCTCGTCGTCGGGCCATAGGTGCGCGGCGCGAGATGATCATCCTGCGGGCCGAAGCCTTCGCGGGCATTGAAGAGCCGCGCCAGCGTGAGCGCGCGTTCACCCACTTTGTACAGCTCGTAGACGCTTATATCCCACCCGGTCGCCGCGCGCAGCAGCCGCACTTGCTCGTCGGTGCTCCACGGGACGAAGAGGCACAGGCAGGCGCAGTTCCCGGCAATGGAACGCACGGTATTGTACAGCGTCGCGCGCACTTTGGCCGGTCCCAGGTCTTCCAGCGGGATCGGCTCCAGAAGACCGAGCGCGCGCAACCCCTCGTTCGCCAGGAAGCCATCCAGGCCGGGATTGACCAGGCCTGTATCGTGCAGCGCGTGGCAGTGATCGGCCCCCGTCGGCGAAATGGCGTACCCGATGGCCAGCCCTCGCTTGAAGCGCGGCTCGTGCATCGGGTATTCCTGTCCCTTGGACTGCATTGCGTAGTGCAGCGACCCGCCGCCGATCTTCTCCGCCGCGCGCAGGCTGCCCTCCGCCAGCAAGTCGCCGATACCCTCGCGCTTGCCGATCAACTCTACGACCTGCACCAGCGCGTCGCCGTTGCCGAAGCGCAGGTCAATGCCGCCGGTATCCGCCAACGTCAGCAGGCCGTTCTCGAAACACTCCATCGCAAAGGCCACCGTCACGCCGCAACTGATCGTATCGAGCGAGTAGGCGTTGCACAGTTCGGTCGCCTTCGAGACGGCGACGATGTCATCCACGCCACAGCACGCGCCAAGCGCGCCGAACGATTCGTACTCCGGCCCGCCGTAATCGGGGTCAAGCACAAACGGTGTCTCGGCCTTGACGACTTTCTTGCAGCGCATCGCGCAGGCGAAACAGCCGTCCATCCCGATGCCGATTTGCTCCATGAAGGTTTCGGCGCTGAGGTTGATCGCGCCGGGGAACTCGCCGTCGCGGAAGTTGCGGATCGGCAGGTTGCCGGAGAGCACGCCGCCTTCAATGCCCACGCCCGTGCCGTATTTGTGCAGCATCCCGCCCTTCGCGCCGCTGTTGATCGCCTCGGCCATCTCGCGCGCCAGCGTTCGCAGCGTCTCGTTATCCGCGCCTTCGAGCGATTGCGTCCCGCGCACGGCCACAGCCTTGAGATTTTTGGATCCCATCACCGCGCCCAGGCCGGTGCGCCCGGCGGCGTCTTTCGTGCCGTTCATGATACAGGCGTAGCGCGCCAGCTTCTCGCCGCCCGGCCCGATCATGGCGACTTCGGCCCGGCGGTCACCCAATTCTTCGCGGAGCGCCATCTGCGTCTCCTTCGTCAGTTGCCCCCACAGGTGCGTCGCGTCGCGGATTTCGACCTCACCATCCTTGATCCACAGGTAGACGGGCTTCTCCGCCGCGCCCTCGACGATCAGCGCGTCGAAACCGGCGCGTTTGAGCTGCGCGCCCCAATCGCCGCCGACCTCCGCCGCGCCGAATCCGCCCGTCAGCGGCGACTTCGCGCCCACCGCGTTGCGCGACGCGCCCGACACCGCCAGCCCGGTCAGCACGCCCGGCGCGAAGACAAGTTTGTTCTCCGGCCCCAGCGGATCGGCCCCGGCGGGCACTTCGTTCAGCAGCACATCCGCGATGACGTTCCACCCGCCCAGATAGCGCCGGAAGTACACCGCGCCGGGTTCCTCCACCCGCGTCGTGCCGTCGGTCAGATTGACCCGTAAGATTTTGTTGTGAAATGATGCCGTCATCAAACTCCTCCTCGTGTATACAAACCGTAAATCCTGGTCTAGCCACCGGACACTTTTTCAAAAATAGGGAAGCCAACGAAAGACAAAAGCTTCCGCATTCGTCAAATGCCGATCTATCATATCCAAACCAATACGGAAAATGCTCAAATCGCGGCGGTCTTTGC
>Ga0334886_1000459_pt1 | contig 63349 bp, 53 predicted proteins | sample GraSluR1_MG_9_FD_207232 | JGI IMG/M metagenome (GOLD analysis project Ga0334886, IMG submission 207232) | Sludge microbial communities from methane-producing bioreactor in Wageningen University, Netherlands - Granular Sludge_27_06-R1 | ecosystem: Engineered > Bioreactor > Anaerobic >... | reverse complement strand
CTAGTTTGATGCGCGTGGGATGGGGACGGGAGAATCCTGCTTTTCGACAGGTTTTCGCCACCCAGCTCATCCACGATGCGACAACCGAACAATTGCGGGCGCTGGAACAACAGATGCGCATTTCTGTTTCCCCAGAAAATGCCGTGCGGCTGGAGAGCGAAATGCATCGAGTTGATGTTCGCCATCTTGCGCCTCAGGTTCGGGCGCCGACGTTGATATTACACCCTCGTCAAGATGAGGGTGTTCCTTTTGAAGAAGGCCGTCTGCTTGCTTCCCTCATCCCTAACGCGCAGTTTGTTGCGTTGGAGAGCAGGAACCATCTATTGAACAAGCACGAGCCTGCATGGCAGAAATTTGTTGCAGCCTTCCGTGCTTTCCTCTCCCAATAATGAACGTCGCTGCTACCGTCGAAACGGACGCGCCGTTGATTCGTCCTGAATATGATTGACACAGGATGACGCCTGACTCGTGACTTTTGACGCCCCGCCTATTTGAACCCCGTCAGCGCAATGCCCTCGATGATGTAGCGCTGCACCGACACGAAGATCATCAGCACCGGCACAATCGCCAGGCTGGCCCCGGCCATCAGCATCCCGTACTGCGTGCCGAACTCCGCCACCATCATCGACAAGCCCAGCGGCAACAGGTACTTGTCGCTCGTCGTCAGCACGATCAACGGCCACAGGAAATCGTTCCAGTTCCACATAAAGTAGAACGCCACCAGCGTCGCCACCACCGGTCGCGCCAGCGGCAACACAATGCTGTGGAAGATGCGCCATTCACCCGCCCCGTCGATGCGCGCCGCATCCAACAGGTCGTTGGGGATCGTGAACATGAACTGCCGAAACAGAAAGACGGCATAGGCGCTGGAGATTTCGGGGATGATCAGCGCCCAGTACGTGTTGCCCAGGTTCATGTTCACCATCATCACGTACAGCGGGATCATGTACACCTCGAAGGGGATGATCCACGTGCTCAGCACCAGATAGAACAGCACATCCCGCCCGCGGAAGGTGAACTTGCCGAACACATAGCCGATCAACGTGCTGGTGTACACGTTGACCACGGTCTTCACCACCGCTACATACGCTGTGTTCATGTACAGCCGCACCATGTTCAGCCGTTCAAACACCTGCGTGTAGTTCTCCAGCGTCGCTCGCTTAGGCAGCAACTGCGGCGGGAATGTGATCGTCTCAGCCTGGGGCTTGAACGACGTACTCAGCATCCAAATGAAGGGCGCCACCATCACCAGCGCGCCCAACGTGAGCAGAATGTAGTTGACCAGGTTCGTGCGCAGCAGGCCGCTGACACGGGCGCTGCGCGCGCGCGTCTGCGAGACGGGATCAAGCCGTTCTACGCGTTTCAAAGCCACGACTGTTCTCCCAAGCTTTCTAGAACTCCCAGTCAATGCGCTGCAAATACATCTGCACCAGCGTCATCATAATGACCATGGCGAACATCACAAACGCCATGCTCGCCGCCGTCCCCATCCACAGCCGCTGAAACGCATAGTCGTAGATGTGCAGCGAGATCGTACGCGTCGAGTTATACGGGCCGCCGCGCGTCATCAGAAAGACCTGTTGGAAGACATTGAAGCCGCCGATCAGCCCTGTGATCGTCACAAAGGCCAGCACCGGCGTCAGCAGGGGCAGCGTGATGTGGCGCACCACCTTCCAGCCCGCGGCGCCGTCGATCGCCGCCGCCTCATAGTACGCCGCCGGGATGCCCCGCAGCCCCGACAGCAGGATGATGGTCGTGAAGCCCACGCCCGCCCACACGCTCATGATGATGATGCTCGGCATCGCCCACGTCGCCGACTGCAGCCACGGCACGCGCGGCAGCCCGGCCATCACCAAGAGATGGTTGAGCAGCCCGAAGCGCGTCTGGTACAGCCACAGCCAGATCGTGGCGCTGGCAATTGTCGACGTCATCACCGGCAGGAAGAAGATGAGGCGATACAGGGTGCTGCCCTGGCGGATCGGGTTGAGCAGGATCGCCAGCGCCAGCGCCGAGGCCGTGCCCAGCAAGGTAGTGCCGAAGGCGAAATAGAAGGTGTTGCGCACCACCTGGTGAAAGAGCGGGTCGGCCAGCAACATGCGATAGTTGTCGAGCCCGGCGAAGACCTGGTCGGCGCGTAACAGCCGCCAGTCATGCAGGCTCATGTAGAAGGCGTAGCCGACGGGATAAAAGCGAAAGACGGCGTAGAAGAGAAGCGTCGGCGCCAGCACCATGGCGATGAACCGGCGCTCGGCCCGGCGGATGCCTGACCGCTTTGGCCGCGACGAAGCGATGTGGGCCATGGATCGAGTCCTAGTTGGTTTGCGGGCGCAGACGCCCTACCCGAACCCCTGCGCCCGCCTCAAGGAGTCACAAACCTGTCATGCCGTTCGCAACACGGACGCAAAGCGCCTCCGTAGGGGCAGGCACGAGGCCTGCCCTGTACTTGTGGCGCCTGCCCGCCCATCATGCTGAGCGCCCCTCTGTCATGCTGACGCCCCTCTGTCATGCTGACGCCCCTTTGTCATGCTGAGCGTAGCGAAGCATCTGGACCTCTGACAACCAGATTCTTCAGCTCGCTAACGCTCGCTTCAGAATGACAGACGCTTGGCGGACACGCCGCTTAGCGCAGATACTTCGCCAACCCCTGGTCAACCAGCGCCTGCACATCCGTGTTCAGTTGCGCTAACGCCACAGCCGCCGGCTCGTTTTCCATCACCATCTTCTGCAGCGTGTTCAGCCACAGGTCATACATCTCCGGCGGCGGCTGCACCGGGTCCTTCTCGTAGGGGATCACCTGCGCCACCATGGCCAGCCCCGGGTTCTCCTGCAGCCGCGGGTCATCGACCAGGTCCGCGCGCGCCGGCGCGCAGCTCAACAACTGCGCCAGCTCCATGTAGATGTCCTTGCCCACAGTCTGGTACAGGTGTTCCAGGAAGCGGAACGTCGCCGGCGCTTGGTCCTCGTGCCCGGACAGCGCCGAAACGGAGAGCACCGTCGACTTGTAGCCGTAGTATGGATCCGGCTCGCCCGTCGGCGTCGGGTTCGGCGCAAAGCCTAGGTTCGGGTAGATGTCGGCGTACGTGTTCGTGAACTCGCCGATGATCCACGCCTGGTCTTCCGTCATGGCCGCCAGCCCCGTCCCCACCGACTCAATGTTATCCGGGAAGGTCGGATCCCATACCTTGTGCACCAGCGCCAGGTCGGCCAAGTGCTGGAAAGCCCGTTCCACCTCCGGGCTGGTGATCGTCGCCGTCTGCGCATCGCCGGAAATGTCGATGATGTTGCCGCCCTGCTGGTACACTTGGCTCAGCCCCGGGTACTCCTCGGAAGGCACAAAGCCGCAGCGCGTGATGCCGCTGGCGTCACTCTGGGTCGTGGCCTTGGCAGCCTCGATGAACGCATCCCACGTCGTGGGCGGGCTTTCCGGGTCTAGGCCCGCCTCCTCAAACATCGCCTTGTTGTATACCAGGATGGTCCCGCACGACGACGTCGGCACGACGTAGCGCCCGTATGCGTCCCAGTCTACCGACGGGTACACTTCCTTGAACCAACTGTCCGGGAAGATATCGTCCGGGAAGGGCAGCAGCAACTCCTCCTCGCGCATCCTAAAGAAGAACTCGGCCATCTTCAGCATGTTCGGCCCCGTGCCTGCAGCCAGCGCCGAATATACCTTCTGCTCCAACTCCCCGCCCGGCAGCGTTTCCACGAGCACGGTCACATCCGGATTAGCCTCCATGAAGCTCTGCCCGGCCGCGTTGTAGATGGCCATGCGCATATCCCACCACCCCCACAACGTGATCGTAGCGGCTTCGGCTGCGGGGGCTGCGGGCGCTCCGCCGGCTGGCGCTGTCGCCGGCGCACAGGCGGACAGGACCAACCCTGCTCCGGCCGCGCCCATCGTCCGCAGGAACGCTCGCCGGTTTAAGGTGATGCCATTCATGATCTGCTCCTTATTACCTTAGTTGGTTTGGGACTGCGTGACCTTGAAAAACAGTAAGGCTATCGCTCGGAGCCGCACCGGTGCGCTTATCCGCCGGCGCGGCGCAACGTCCTAAAATGGGGAACAGACTCAAGGCAGTGGATGTCGGCGATGGATGTCGGCGATGGATGTCGGCGATGGATGTCGGCGATGGATGTCGGCGATGGATGACATTGACGGGTGATGACAGCCTTCGTGATCCGACTCTAGCACAGAACAACAGCCGCTGCAATACCTGCAAAAAACGACCGGTGAATCACAGATTGTGGGCGCGCAACCGTCACCCTGCCCGCAACGCGCCATCCGTAGGGGCAACCCTTGTGGTTGCCCCCTTGTGGTTGCCCCTTTGTAGTTGCCCTCCAACCGTCACGAGTCAGGCATCATGCGTCATCCCTGACTCGTGGCGGGATTTCGTGTCTGTGGCGGGACTGGCAGTCATCCGGTTTGAGGCTACGAGGGGTGCGCCCGCCAAGCCGCTGCCATTCTGAAGCGAGCGGCAGCGAGCTGAAAAATCTTGTTGTCCCCGCCCTACGCTTTGACCATGTGTCCACTTTTTCGCTGCAATTCGCGTTACAGGAGTCTGCCACACGTTTTCCACACGCTTTCTTCACGCCTAGGTGGTACTGTATCGTTGCAGCTAGGCTCCGGTAACGAAGTAGAGATGGTCGCTGACACGTCTGCAGAGTATCTTGGCTAACGTAAAGGCGCGCGAGCCGCGCCAGAAAAGGAGCGGTTGAGCCATGAAAAGACAGTGGCGGCTAGCCGTGGCGCTTGCCGTGGCGTTTCTTGTATGGGCGGCGTTTGCCGGATTCCAGGGTGAAATCGCCGCAGCCGGCGACAACCCTCTCTATTTGCCCATGATCGCTCGGAGCGGAGGAGCGGCGCCTCTGCCTCCCGCCGGCATGCTGCTCATCCCTGCCGGCGCGTTCCAAATGGGCTGCGACAGCAGCAACCAAAACGAGCCCTTGGGCTGCTTCAGCGCCGAACTGCCCCTGCACACCGTGAACCTGAGCGCGTACTATATCGACAAGTACGAGGTGACCAACGCCCGCTACAAGGCCTGCGTAGACGCCGGCGCCTGCACCGCGCCGCACTCCAACGGTTCGTCCACACGCCGTCCCTACTACGGCAACCCGGACTTCGCAGACTACCCCGTGATCTTCGTGGACTGGTTCCAGGCTGACGCCTTCTGCGCCTGGGAGGGCAAGCGCCTGCCCACCGAGGCGGAGTGGGAGAAGGCGGCGCGCGGCTCGACGGACACGCGCGTCTACCCCTGGGGCAATGCCGCGCCGACGTGCGACCTGGCGAACTGGCGGGGCAAGGCCGGCGGCTGCGTGGGCGACACCGCGGAGGTGGGCAGCTACCCTTCGGGGGCCAGCCCCTACGGCGCGATGGATATGGCCGGCAGTGTGTGGGAGTGGGTCAATGACTGGTACGGCAGCGACTACTACGGCGCATCCCCGGCAAGCAATCCGACGGGGCCGGCGACGGGCACGGGTCGCGTTCTGCGCGGCGGCTCCTGGGACAGCGTCGACTTGGCCCTGCGCGCCGCCAAACGCGGCTACGATAATCCGGACAGCTGGTTCTACACCGTCGGGTTTCGCTGTGCCCGCTCGCAATGATGTCGCAAGCCAAAGGCTTGCTTACGGGCATTCTGGTTTGTGGATTACGGGTCATCCGGATCAGGCGTGTGGGGAGCTAGCCCTCTACACCCATCGCCCGCCTGCAGCGGGCCGATTTTGGGCCGCTCGGGGCCAAACCCCGTCTGGGACTGAGGGGACCTTCGGATAGGCAAAATCAACCGCTGGTTATAGCTGACTTCGTTCGAAGATCTCTGCCTGGTCTATCGTAAGGCGGCCCGGGGCAAACGCGGCCAGCCCGCGGCTGCCGGCTTCGAATCGGGGCTGGAGGGGGGCTGCGTGAGGATCGCTATCGGCCGCAACCCTGCGTCAGCTTTCGCGACCCGTCACACGTCACGAGTCATCTGTCATTCCTGACTCGCGGCGCCCGCCGCGGCGTAGCCGGGCAGCTCCGCCTCCAGCCGGCGCACAGCCGGAACCGCGTACACCAGCACGGTCAGCGAAAACGTTAACACACCGGCCAGCGCATACATCAACCCCATGCCTGCCCCGGCGCCCACCAGCGGCGCCACGCGCCCCCACCACGCTTGGCCTACCGCCGGCTCAAATACGTGATCGGCTAACGGCCCAACCAGCAGATAGGCGAGCGGCGTCAGCAACATCGCAATCTGATCCAAGACCGCAAACACGCATCCCTGGAGATCGGGCGGAGTCTTCGCCTGCATCAACGAGAAAAATGGCGCATTGACAAACGGCAGAGGCAGCAACAGCACAAACGCCGTCACCCGTGGAGCCTATGATCTGCTGGATGGCGTTGGCGCGGTCCCTTTGTTCATCCGGCACAAGCATGGTCACAGACGCCTGGAAGGCCGGGCGCTGGAAGGCGCCGAAGACCGAACTCACCAACGTCACCGCGTACAGATGCCACAACTGAAACGAGCCTGTCACGAAGCTGGCCAACAATATGCAGGTGCCGGCAGCTTGGCCCGCGTCAGCCACCGCCATCACATAGCGGCGGTCCCACCGGTCCGCCAGAACGCCGGAGACGCTTGCCGCGATCGTCATTGGGATGGCGGCGAAGAACGAGACCATCGCCAGCGGCGTCGCGTTGCCGGTTTGGTTGAACACCCAGATGCCGATCGCCAGGCTAGTGACGCTGCTGCCGATCATCGATAACGTCTGGGTTAAAATCAGCGTGTAAAACGTGCGGATGCCCTGGCGGGCTGCCGGACTGCTCAAGCCGGCAGTGGACATGCCCCTCTCCTGATGGCTGTGGCAAACCGCCGTCAAATCGCCTGCGTACGGTTTGATTGAGGATGGCGCGGCATAAACCCATCGGCAATCGCCGCAGCGCCGCACGCAGTATACCATCCGGCCTGGGGAACGTGAAGGGCCGGGGCTGAAAAGCGAAAAGTTTACGGTTTTGCCGTTATGCGTCAGGTGTCACGACTCAGGGGTCATGCGTCATTTTTGACTCTTGACGAATCACGATGACGCCCGGAAAGGACAACCGCGTGGCTTCTCCCCACAGGCGAAGATGGCACGGATGGGCATCGCCTCGTGCCCATCCGTGGTCTGTATTGGCGCAGGGTAGGTTAGGGCCTGCCCTGCCCGAACTCCGGCGAGCGTACGAACGAGCGCGGCGTCAGGCCGAGGCCGCGCTGCTGTCCGCCGCGGAAGGCGGCATAGGCCGGGGTGTCGGCTGCGGCGATGGCGGCTTCGAGCGCGGCGGCGTCGCCCTTCCAGTAGGCGATGAGGTGCGGACTGGCCTCGTGCTTGGCGAGGAACTCGAGGAAGGCGTCGTGCAGGTCCGCGGCCACGGCCGGGTGTTCGGCGATCACATTGCGCTCTTGGCCGGGATCGTTGCGCAGGTCGAAAAGGGCGCGCCGCGCGGGGTCGGGATAGTCGAAGAAAGCCCAGTCGCGCGCGGTGATTGCGGCGTGGCCGGCGCCGGGCTGCGGCTGCACGATGGCGCCGGCGGTGACGGCGATGTCGCGGGCGGACGCAGGATCGCCGCGCAGCAGCGGCACGGCGGAAACGCCCTGCACGCCCAGATCGGCCGGCGCGTCTACACCCGCCAACTCCAGCACCGTGGGCATGAGGTCAGCCGGCTGCCAGATGGCGCCGGTGCGCGCTGCTTCCTTGCCGGGCAGCCGCATCATATGCACCGTGTGGCAGATCTCCTGGTAGTGCGGCGCCTCCTTGCCCGCCATCAGCCGGTCGCCGGCGTAAGTGCCGTGGTCGGAGTCGATGATAACAACCGTGTCCTCGGCCAGGCCGAGCAGGTTCAGATGGTCTAGAAAATAGCCGACCCAGCGGTCGGTCATGGTCACCAGGCCGGCGTAGAGGGCGCGCATATGGCGCACCTCGTGTTCGGGCAGATGCGCCACCGAACCGTAGCGCGGGAACGTCAAGACCTCGCCCTCGTAGCCGGGGTCGTAGAGGTCGACGTAGTGCTGCGGCGGGTCCCACGGCTCATGCGGCGAGAACGAGTCGATCCAAAGGAAGAAGCGTTCGTGCTCGCGGTTGCGTTCCAGCCAGCGCGCCGCTGTCTGGAAGAGGCGCGGGGTGCAGTGATCTTCCTCCGCGGCGAAGTCGAAGAAATTGCGCACGGACTGCGCCCCGTACGTGTCGGCGAAGCGCATCTTGTCGGGGTCGAACTTGAGGTGCTGGCGCGTCACCTTGTCGGTGCGGTAGCGGTCCACCTCCTGCCCGCGGATCATCTCCCAGCCGTGGAAGGGGCGGTCGAAGCCGAAGCCGTAGTTGACGAGATGCGGCGTGTCGTGGACGAGCATGGTGACATAGCCGGCGTTGCGCATCAACTCGGGCAGCGTCACCGCCTCCCAGGCGAGGGGCGCCCAGGGGTGGAAGGGCCGGCCAAAGCGCCCCGTAAACACGTCCGTGCGGTAGGGCACGGTAGGGAACGAGCCGGCATAGGCGCGGTCGAAGCAGACCGCCTGGCGGGCGAAACGGTCCAGGTTAGGCGTACGGATACAGTCATTGCCGTTTGCGCCGACGAAATCATAACGCAGCGTGTCTAGCGTGATGACGACGAAGTTCATGGGATTGCTCCTTGTGAATGGGCGGGCGTTACGAGTCACACGTCACGAGTCAGGCGTCACACGTCATTATTGTCACCCTGAGCGCAGCGAAGGGTCTCGACTTTATGTGCGGCGAGATTCTTCAACTCGCTGCGCTCGCTTCAGAATGACAGATGACGGGTGAAGGGCAACCACGAGGGTTGCCCCTACGGGGCGGGGTGGGTGGCGGTTCCGGTCAGGCGCGGCAGCCATTGCGACTGCCAGCGCTCTTCGATGCCCTGTCGCCAGGCCTCGGCCGCGGACCGCAGCTCGTCGCGCAGTTCCGGGCGACTGTCGGCGAGGTTGATGCGCTCGCCGGGGTCCGTGTCGAGGTTGGCGAGGTGGACGGCGTCTTCAGGCGGGGCGCCTTCGACGAGGCGGCCGTTGAGGACGAGCTTCCACGGCCCCTGGCGCACCGCGGTCTGGCCTTCCATCTCCCAGAAGATGCGGCCATGCGGCGAGGGCTTGCCTTCGGGCTGAGTCCTCAGGCGAACGCCCTCCGCGACCACGGGCAGGATGCTGCGTCCGTCGAGCTCATAGGGCGAGGCGTCGACGCCCGCGGCCTCGAGCACGGTGGGGAAGATGTCCATGGCCGCGCCCGGCTCGTCGACCACCTGGCCGGCGGGGATGCGGTCCGGCCAGCAGAGGATGCCGGGCGAACGGATGCCGCCCTCGAAGAGGCTGAACTTGTGGCCGCGCAGGCTGCCGGCGCTGCCGCCGTAGTAGGGGTCGGCGCGTCCGTCGAGCCAGTTGCGCGTCTCGCGCGAGGGGCCGTTGTCGGACATGAAGAAGATCAGGGTGTTGTCGAGCAGGTTCTGGCGCTCCAACTCGGCCACGATGGCGCCGACGGCGTCGTCCATGGCGCTGAGCATGGCGGCCATGATGCGCCGGTCGGGCGGCAGGTGCGGGAAGCGGTCCAGGTACTCCTGCGGGGCGTGCATGGGGTAGTGGGGCGCGTTGAAGGGCACGTAGAGGAAGAAGGGCTTGTCGCCCTGGGCGGCGCGGCGCACATAGTCCACGGCGCGATCGCGGATGACGTCGGTCAGGTATTGGCCGTTGAGCCACACCTCATGGTCGTTCTCCCACAGGTCATGGGTGGGGTCATTGCCAGGGCCGCCCTGGTTCATGCCCCAGTAGAAGATGTGCGAATAGTAGTCGACGCAGCCGGCCAGGAAGCCGAACCACTCGTCGAAGCCGTGGTCGTTGGGGCGGCTGCCCTGGGCGAGACCGAGATGCCATTTGCCGATCAGGGCGGTGGAATAGCCAGCTTGGCGCAGCGCCGTGGCGAGGGTGGGGACCTCTTGGGGCAGGCCTGTGGCGGTGCGGTGGCCGGCGAGGATGGCGCGCACGCCGGCGTTGCCGGGGTAGCGGCCGGTGAGCAGGGCGGCGCGCGACGGCGAGCAGACGGGCGAGTTGGAATACCAGTTGGTGAAGCGGACGCCCTGCGCGGCCAGGCGGTCGAGGTGCGGCGTGCGGAAGTCGGTCTGGCCCATGCAGGAGAGGTCGCCGTAACCTTGGTCGTCGGTCAGGAAGATGAGGATGTTGGGTTGGGGCATGGCGGGGCCTCGAATTATAGATTTTCGATTGCAGATTTTGGATTGCGTCAGACGTCAGAGGGCTACTGCTTGAGGCCGCTGTTGATCACGCCGCGGATGAACTGGCGTTGGAAGATCAAGAACATGGCGAGCACCGGCAGCAGCGCCAGCAGCGAACCCAGCATCAACTCGTTGTAATAGCTTCCGTAGTCGCTGAGGAAGAAGCGCAGCCCCACCGGCAGCGTGTAGAGACGCTTGTCGGAGATCACAATCAGCGGCCAGAGGAAGGAATCCCAATGAGCCGTGCCGGCCAGGATGGCGAGCGTCGCCAGCGCCGGCTTGACCAGCGGCAGCACGATGGCGGTGAAGATGCGAAACTCGCCGGAGCCGTCGATGCGCGCCGCGTCGATCAGCTCATCCGGGATGACCAGCATCGACTGGCGCATGAGAAAGATGCCGAAGGCCGTGAGCATCTCCGGCACGATCAACCCGTGGTAGGTGTTGAGCCAGCCCAGGTTCTTGACCACCACGTACAGCCCGATCAGCGTCAACTGGCTGGGCACCATCATCGTCGCCATGATGAAGCCGAAAAAATAGCGCTTGCCCGGAAACTCGAACTTCGCAAGCCCGTAGCCGATGAGCGCTGAGAAAAAGACGCTGCCGGCGGTGGCGAACACGGCCACGATCACGCTGTTCAGGTAGTAGCGCGTGTAGGGGATGCGCCCCATCATGTCGCGGTAGTTTTGCGCCAGCCGGATTTCCGATGGCAGCCACTGGATGGGGATTGCCATCACCTCGCCGTTGCTCTTCATGGCCCCGCCGATCATCCAGACGAGCGGCGCAAGCATGACGGCCGACAACACAAGCAGCCCCGCCCAGAGCAGAACTTGCTGCGCCAGGCGGCGCAGCGCCACAGCAGAGGCCCAGACGCTTCCATTGCCGTTGCGCGGCGGGCGATGGACAAGGGTTTGTGAACTCATGTTAGGTTTCGACCTTGACCAGTCTCATATACACGATGGTGAGGGCAGTCAGAATCAGGACCATGAACACGGCGATGGCGCTGGCATAGCCGAAGCGCAGGAAGAGCCAGCCCGTCTCATACAGATAAAGCTGCAGCACACGCGTCGCCCCGGCCGGTCCCCCGCCCGTGACGAGCAGCGCCGGCGCAAAGGCCTGGAATGCGCCGATGGTGGCGACGATCAGGACAAAGAGCATGATCGGCTTCATTAGGGGCAGCGTGATGTAGCGGAAACGGGTGATCGTCCCCGCGCCGTCGATGGCCGCGGCCTCGTACAACTCCGCCGAGATGTTTTGCAGGCCGGAGAGGAAGATCACCATGTAGTAGCCCGACACGCGCCAGATGGCGATGATCACCAGCCCCCAGATGGCATAACGCCCGTCGTTGAGAAAGTTGATCTGCGGCAGATGCAGAAAACCGGCTACCTGCGGCCATAGGCCGTAGGTCGGCTGGTACACGTAGCGCCAGATGAACGACGCCGCCACAATCGAGATCACATAGGGCACAAAGATCACCGTGCGGAAAAACGCCCGCCCCGGAAACGCCTGGTTGAAGAGCAGCGCCAGCAGAAAACCGGTGACGATGACGGAGGGCACGACCCCCAGCACATACTTGAAGGTGACGATCACGCCGTTTATGAAGTGGCGGTCGTTCAGCATGTAGCGGAAGTTGTCCAGACCAATGTACCGCGGCTCTGTGACCAGATCGTAGTTGGTGAAGCTCCAACTCAGAGCGGAGATGACCGGATAGAGGAAGAAGAGCGAGAAGTAGATGATGCCGGGCAGGACAAAGCCCAGGCCTATCCAGGCTCTGCGGTCCATGCGCCGGGCGCGGCGCGTGCGGTTGCTTTCGGCGGCGGTCACGGGCGTGTCACCTCTCTCGGGCGGGTGCGGACCGAACGGTCTCCTTGACGGGCGAGCCGCCCGGTCCGCTAGACCGTAGGGCAATCAACCGCGGGTCAGGGCGTTGTTGACGTCTTCGCAAGCTAGAGCCAATGACTCTTCCGTCGAGACGCCCTCGATGAGCACGCGCTGCAGCATCAGAGCCACAGCCGACTTGATCTCCTCATACACCACTGACTTTACCGCCGGGCGCGCGATCTCCGCCTCGGCCATGAACGTCGGCAGCCACGGCGACGCCTGGAATGTCTCCGACTCCATGAAGATGCGGCGCGTCGTCATGATGTTAGCCACATCCCAGAAGACTTCCGGCCGGTCCCAGATGAACTTCATCAGCGTGTACGCCGCTTCGGGTGCGGTCGAGTCCGGGTTGGGTGTCAGGGAGGCGGGTCCCCACGTATAGCCGACCGGCACGCCGCCTTCCGTCTGCGGCCACGGCCCTTCGATGAACTGCGCCCCGTACGCCAGGTCCGGGTTGTTCAGGACGATTGTCGAGGGACGGAACGGCCCGGAGAACTCGATGACCTGGTTGCCGGTCTCCAGGGCTTGCGGCACCGAGAAGTCCACATCGGCTCCGCCGTTGGCGTAGACTGCGTTCATAGTCTCGATGGCGGCGACGCCGGCGTCCGAGGCCAGGGCGCAGCTTCCGCCGTCTTCGCTCAGGAAGTCGCCGCCAACCTGGTACAGGATCGGCGCGAAGTGATGCATCAACCAGATGGCGTTGGTGAGCGGCCAGGCGAAGCCGACGCGCACGGTGTTGCCGGCCTCATCCTTCTTTGTGAGCTGCGCTGCCATCTCCCAGATTTTATCCCACGTCTTGGGAAGCTGGTCCGGCCCTACGCCCAGCTCTTCCTGCATAATGTCCAGGCGATACCAGGTCGCCATCGTGCTCAGCTCGATGGGGATGGCGTATAGCTCGCCGTCGACGACCCAGCCGTCAACCGAGGACGGCGGCGCGTATTCGTCGAGGATGGCCTTGTGCGACTCCATGCCCAGCAACTCCGGCTGCATGGGCTTGACGATGTTCTTGGCGACGTAGGCGGGCGTGCTCCAACTGGGCATGCGGAAAATGTCGGGGCCGCTGCCCGCGGCGACCGCTGTGAGAAGCTTCTGCTCAAACTCGGTGGCGGCGACCGAATCGAACAGCACATCGATCTCCGGGTGCGCTTCCGTGAACTCGGCAATGAGTATCTGGTAGGCGTTGTCTAGTGGCGCGTAGGTGTGCTGCCAGAGGCTGACCTCGGCGCCGGCCGCGGCCGGCGCGACGCCGCCCTCCGCAGGAACGGGCGCGGCGGGTGCGCAGCCTGCGAGGACGCCTGCCGCGGCGAAGCCCATCGCCTTTAACATTGTACGCCGGTTCAATCTTTGGGTATCCATGCTTCCTCCTGGGTAAGGCTAGGGTCATTCATGCGATCGGGATAGAGACGGGAACGAACGCGCCCAATCGGGATTTGGGTTGGAGCGGCGGGCGAGTCCGTGCTAGAGTAACCAAACCGGACAACGCATCTCATCCCACTCTAGCAGTAGGCAATGGAGGAGTTCAACAGAGATCCAGTCATGGATGAGACATGGAGCGGACACGATGCGGACACGGGCGGGGCAGGCGTTCCCGATTGGTTCGTGGAAGCCGTCCAGGCCGCATTACAACATCTCTACGACCCGGCCGCGCTGCGGGCGAGCCGGCTACTCAAGCTGTTCAGCGTGGGCGAGCAGGCGCACCCGGCAGCGGCGCTGCGTCGCATCCTGATTGAGGCGGTGGAGGGGCGCAAGCCGGACGCGTCGATACCGCTGCAGTCCAACGCCTGGCGCGAATACCACATTCTCTATTTTCGCTTTGTCGAGCAATCTTTGCAAGGGGAAGTGGCGGACGATCTCGGCCTGAGCACGCGCCACCTGCGCCGCCACGAAGGGCAGGCGCTCGCCCTGCTGGCAAACGACCTGTGGCAGCGCTTCCGTCTGGGCGATTCGCAAAGCGGCGAGGCGCCCGCGCCCGACGCCGCGGCCAAAGCAGTCGAGCAGACGCCGAGCTACGAAGAAGAGATCCACTGGCTACAAGCCTCGCACGCGCCACAGCATGTCGACGTCGCCTCCCTGCTCGAAGGCGTTACGGAGCGCGTGCGGCCGCTCCTGCACGCGCGAGGGACTGCGCTGGAGGTGCAGCTTGCGCCGGGGCTGCCCGCCGTGGCCGTGCAGATCGCGCCGGCGACGCAGGCCATCACCAGCTTGCTGCTCAGCGCAGGAAACCAGGCCGGACCCGGCGCTCTTCGCATCTCGGCGCAGCAGGCTGGCGACGCCGTCGTCGTGGCCGTGCAGCCGCAGGGCGAAGCTGTTGCCGCACCTGACCGCGAGCAGTGGGCTACAGCGCAGTCCCTCCTGCAGCTCACAGGCGGCAGCGTGCGCAGGGTTGGCCCTCGCCGCGACCAGATCCGCATCAGCCTGCCCGCCGCGGGCGGCGTCTCGGTCCTCTCCATCGACGACAACCCCGACACCCTGCACTTGCTCATGCGCTATGTGTCGGGCACGCGCTACCGCCTCGTCGGCGTTGAAAACCCGGCTCAGGCCCTCGCCCTGGCGCAGACCGCCGCCCCGGACATCATCACGGTCGACGTCATGCTCCCCGGCATGGACGGCTGGGACCTGCTGGGCCGCCTGCGCGAACACCCCAACCTGCGCCATGTGCCCGTGATCGTGTGCACTATCCTGCCCCAGGACCAACTCGCCTACGCCCTCGGCGCCGACGGCTTCGTACGCAAGCCCGTGAAGCGCGAGGAATTCTTGCTGGCGCTAGACCGCGTTTGGCTCTCGGCGGGAGAGAAACGCCTGGCAGATGCGGTCGATCAAGAACAAGAGCTGTGAGGCCGTCATGCCGTGGGCGCTGGTGACGCCCACCAGCTTGCTCACAAACGGCTGCCCGGTCGGGTCCTGCGCCGAGATGGCGACCACAGGAATGGCGGACAGCGCCGAGTCTTGGTTCTTGGCCTCTAGGAAGGCGAAACCGTCCATATCCGGCATCACGAGGTCGAGCAGCACCACGTCCGGCCGCTGGCCGCGCATCGCCTCAAGACCCTGCCGCCCGCCGCTCGCACGCGCCACGCGATAGGGCGGCGTCGCCGAGAGGAGGATGCGGCGGAAAAGGCGCTGTACTTCCGGCTCGTCGTCGATCACCAGTACAGTGCGGTTGGGCAGATCCAACTCGTCGAGCGTGCTCAACAGTTTCTGCTTCCCGATAGGCTTTACCAGATAGCCTCTCAGCCCCAACTCGCCCGCCGCCTCCGCCGCCCCCGGCACGGAGCACGCGATCACCGGCAGATTGGGCGGCAGCGTGTCGTAGCGCGCCGCTTCTTCCAGCGCGCCTGTCACGGCCGTTGAGTTGACCAGCAGCGCCTGAGGCGGCAGCCGGTTGCACTGTGCGATGCCCTCTTCCAGGCTCGCGGCCGGCACGATCTCCATATCCTGCATGTGGCGGCGCAGAAAGCCCGTCAGCGAACGGCCCGCCTCTACCACCACCAGATGCGGGCGTACGACCGGCCGCGGCCCCGCAAAGGGCCGCGTGCGCGGCGCGTAAGGCTGGTGCGGGTTCAGCCACCGCGCCGCGGTCGAAGGCGGCGGCGCCTGCGGCGAGATCGGCAGCGTGAAATAGAACGTGGATCCCTTCCCCGCTGCGCTCTCCACCCACAGCCTGCCGCCGTGCAGTTCGATGAACGCGCGGCTGATGCTGAGGCCCAGGCCGCTGCCGCCGTGACGTCGCCGCAAGGAGCCGTCCAGTTGCTGAAACGGCTCGAAGAGTCGCTCCGCGTCCGCCGGCGCAATGCCCGGGCCGGTGTCTTCCACCGCGATCCGCACATGGTTACCCTCCTGCCGGGCGCGCACCGTCACACCGCCCTCATCTGTAAAGCGGCCGGCATTGCTCAACAGGTTCAACACGACCTGCCGCACCCTGACGCGGTCCGCGTAGGCCGCAGCGAGTTCCGGCGGCAGTTCCGCCTTGAGATACAGCCCTTTGGAGTGGTAAAGCGGCTGAACAGCCTCGGCCGCGGCGGCGATAGTCTCGGCGAGGTCCAGGCGCTCCTTGACTAGCGCCACGCGTTGGGCGTCGATCTGGCTGAGGTCGAGCACGTCGTCGATCAGCGCGGCGAGATGCTGCCCGTTGCGCAGCACCACGTCCAGGTCGGCCAACAGCGCCGGCGGGATGTCGGCGCCGTACATTTCCGGCGTATCGGTGATCAGTTCGCAGAAGCCGACGATCATGTTGAGCGGCGTGCGCAGTTCATGGCTGACGTTGGCCACGAACTGCTCTTTGGCCCGGCGCGCTTCCTCGGCAGCCTCCTGCATGGCCTGCGCCGACTGCTTCAGCTTGGTCAGGGTAGCGTTGGCCGCAGCCAGGTCCGCCAGCGCCTCGTGCAGGTGCACGCGGTCATCGCGCGCCTGCTCCAGCTTGCGCTGCCCCGTGTGGTACATTGACCACGACCACTCCAGCACGCCCAGCAGCGGCCGGTGCGACAGCCAGATCAGGCCGGTCACAGACCAGATCAGGACGCCGGTTGTGATGCGTTCGGCGGCGTCCGCTTGCGCCGCCGCGGGCGAGAAATCGGCGAGGAAGAGGGAAAACAGAGCCGCTGCCGCCAACCCGCTGCGGTCACCGGCGCAGACCGCAACCAAGCCCGCGGGGATGCAGAGCAAATAGAGCGCGACAGGCCGCGGGCCAACGGCCAGGACGACGATCAGCGCGGCGCAAGCCCCGGCCAGGCTCCACACAGCCAGGGCATGGCGGCGGCTTAGGCTCCAGGCAAGGCCGGAGAGCAGGAACAGCGCCAGCCCCGGCAGGGCGAGCTCCAGGGGATCGCGGGCGCGCGCTGCCACGACGATCAGGCCCACGCCCGCCGCAGCCACAGCGGGCAGCGCCCAGTCGAGCGTCTCGCCCCTCAACTCCTTCATCAGCGAGGCGATCGAAGCCCGCCCATCCTCCGCCTCTGGAATGCCGGCAACAGGCGATGCTGTGTGCATATTCGAGCGCTCCTTGACTCAACAACCCGGAATTCGTCAGTGGCGGGCGGACGGGCGACCACAAGGGTTGCCCCTACGACGGCGGCATGGGTGTGCGGGCGACCACAAGGGTCGCCCCTACGATGCATGACTCATCATACAACACCCCCGCGCGCTTTATTACGCCGTATCCGGGAATGCTAAACATCCCTGCCGATCCGGCAAGGATGTTTAGTCGATCCCTTTGTGATTTCAGGCGGAAACCGGCGTTCCAACCGCCGCGCCGGTCTCTGTCGAACGCATTACCGGCGGTAGATGCGGCTGCCGAACTCCGCATAGATCTCCGGCGCGGCCGTATCCTGTTTGATTATGCGCAGGCGATGAATCAGCCCCTCCACCTGCGCATCGAACATCGCCTTGCCCTTCTCCGCCGTGGCCGGCCGCGGGTCCCCGGAACACTGCTCCGGGAAGCGCGCGTACCACTCGGCCGCCGTCTGAATGTCGCCTAAATGCTTCACCCGTTGGCGGTCGGGCCAGAGGTCGCTCTCCTCCAGCAGGTCCATGCGCACCAGCTCCGGGTGGACATACAGGCCCATGCTGGTCTCGCGCTCGCCGGCGTGCCCGTCCACTTTCGTATCCATGATCCGCTTCTCGACTTCACGCGAAGCGGTGAAGTGGGAGAAGTAGTAGACGACGTAGTCCTTCTCTTTGTCGATCATCAGCTGCACAAAGAGCGGCAGATAATAGCGGTTGCCGCCATGACCGCTGAGCAGGATGATCTTCTTGAGGCCGTTGCGGCTAATCTCGTCGCAGATGTTCTCCAGCAGGTCGAATAGCAGCCGTTCCTTTAGCACGATGTTGCCGGGGAAGTGCTTCGCCTCCATGTTCAGCCCGAAGTGATAGGCGGGGTAGACCACGGCGGACTCCTGCTCTGCGGCGGCGCACGCCACGGCGTGGCTATGCTGCATATCGGTCCCCAGCGGCAAGTGAGATCCGTGGTATTCAAGGACGCCGATGGGGATAATACACACGCCCTGCGCCGCCTCCACAGCCTCTACAAAGGTCTTGCCCGTCAAGTTTTCCCACCGCATATCAGCCCTCTCTGTGAATGTTGTTGAATCGCAGTTTGCCGGCGCGTCGAGGCGCGGGTTTCTATCAGGCGCGCGACAGGCGCTTGCTCATGCGCACGTATTGGCGGTGGGGGGCGAAGCCGAAGCGCGCGTAGAAATCCACGATGCTTGTCCAGTCGATCAGACAGCCGATGACCCCGGCCTCGCCCAGGCGGCGCAGCCCGGCATCCATGATGGCCGCGCCATAGCCCTTGCCGCGGCAGTCAGCCGAAACGCCGATGGGGCCCAACTGGCCCCAGGGCTGGGGCAGGCCATAGGGGTAGTAACGTTCAAGCGGTTGAACCGAATCGCCAAAGGTCAGCTTGCAGAAACCGTCGACGCCTCGACTCGTCCAGAGCAACACATAGTCGCCGATGCGTCCCCCCAAATGAAGGAAGTCCTCTAGATCGACGCGCCAATGGCCGGGAAACTCCCGCTCCAAGAAGCGCAGCAGATCCCCCTCCTGTCCTGGTTGGCCCGGAAGCGCTTCGCCGTCTGTGGGCTGTACGCATTCGGGTGAGGCATAGCCGCGCAGGTCGCGCCCCACGTCCCACACATAGGGCTGTGCGCCCGCCCGCGTGAAGCCGCGTTTGGCGAAAAACGGCTCGTTTGCCAGTTCGACGGGCAACGCAGGCACTACCGAGCGCACGCTGCCGCCCAACTGCACATCGGTCACGCCCTGCTCGCGCAGCCGCGCCTCGGCCCAGGCCAACAGCGCGTTGCCAAGCCCGCGCCGTTGATGGTCGGGAGCGACTGCGATGGCGTTGACCCAGCCCATTGTCGCCGGCGCGATGCGGGCGTCGTCCGCAAACGCGCTCGCCAAGACAAAACCGGCAGGCTGCCCATCGACAAGAGCCATCTGTCCCATCATGCGGCCGCAACGCACAGGCCGCAGATGATAGCGAGCCACATGCGACGGCATGGAGAGCCCGACGCCGCACGCAGCGGACCAGATGGCCGCGACGGCGGCGCTGTCGCCGGAAAATTCGAGAGGGCGAACGACCGTGCTCATGGCGTCCTCCTCTCTCCCGAATCCGGCCGCGCCGCCGGACCCAGCGCCGCAGCCAGCGGGTCATCCTCCGGGCCGCAGTAGCCCAGATGCAGATGGCGCGTCCATCCCTCGGCGGCGGCAAAGCGGCCCGACTTGCGTCCCATCTCGCGCGCCATCTCCTCCATCTGCGTCAGGTACGAGTCGATGCCCTGGCTTTCGTCCAGCCACTCCTTCTGGCTGGCGTGGCAGGCCAGCATGGCGCGCTTTGTCTCCAACACGCCGGCGATATCTACATAGAACTCGGCCTCGACGGGGCGGCGCAGCGGGTCGTGCAGGCCATAGGGCAGGGCGTGGTAGACTGTCACCGGGTCGTCTACGGGCGGGCGCGGCGGGTCGACGGGGAAGTTGGGCATCCCCCGCGCAAACGCGGCCGTCAACACAAGCCGCGTCGTGTTCATGTGGTCTTCCATGTATTCCTGGGCTGACTGCGTGAGGATGATCTCCGGCGCCACGGCGCGCACTACCGAAGCCACGCGTTGCAGCGTAGGCCGGTCGTAGAAGATCTCCAGGTCGTGTACAAGGCTTTCATGGTAGACCGCGCCGATCTGCTTGGCTGCGGCCATCGCCTCCGAGCGGCGCATGCGCACAATCGTCTCTATGTCATGCTCGAGCGTGCCGCATGAGCCGCTGGCTAGGTTCATATAGTGCAGCTCGTAGCCTGTCTGGCCCAGACGAATCAGCGTCCCCGCCATCATGAACTCGATATCGTCCGGGTGCGCGGCAATCGCAAAGGCGCGTTTTGCCATCATAGGTCCCCTTCTTGGCAGCCTGGCGCTGCAGGGCTAGTGCATATCGGCGGTCGTCGTTCCGATGGCGCTGCGCAGATAGTTGAACTGCACGTTGGGGTGGTCGGCCAGGAGCGACATGGGCACGGAGCTATCGACGATGCGCTGCGAGATCATCAGCGCGGTCAGCCGCATGCCGAAGGGGTTGTCGTGCATGCCGCCGTGCCAGATGGAGACCTTTTCCGCCTTCCATGTTTCTTGCGGGCCGACGGTGACGGCCTGGCTGGGGACGTTCTGCACCACGCCGCCGCCTGATGTGCGTGCGTTCTGAATCAGCGTGATGGGGTGCAGTTCGACCACGCGCGTGCCGAGCTTGCGATACTCCTCAGGCGGGGGAGGCGTCTCGGTGTAGGGCGGCTCACGGCGCAGCGGGTCGTTGAACGCCCAGTGTTTCACCTCTCCCTGCCCGCCTTGCATGACCAGGCAGCGGGCGCGCGACCAACTGGCGATGAACTCGGCGGGGTCTGCGCCGGGGAAGTGGAGATTCTCTTTGGGCATCGCCAATTCCGGGCGGATGCGGTTGAAGCACAGTTCCATGTCCGCGCGGGCGAAGCTGAGCGGGAAGTCGATGGGGACTTCCTTTCCATCCACGACCCACTCATCCATGCCCCAGAAGTGGCAGTGGCGCAAGGAGATCCCCAGCTCGTTGACCAGGCGGGCGACCAGAGGGAGTTGTTCGGTGGGGCCGACGGGGCCGCAGATGCCGGTCGGGTCATCCTCGGTCGCCTGCCGCCATGCTGTGATGTATTCGAGGGCCTCGGCCAGATAGAACTCCTCGCGCGTCTCGTAGAACTTGACGGTGAACCCCTCGCGACTCAGGCCTAACAGGTCTTCAGGGGAAAGGCGAGCAGCTTCGTCTAGGATGGCGCGGTCCAGCGTCGTATAGTCCCACCAGTCCGGCGCGATTTTGCTCAACGGTCTCATCACATGATCCTTCCGTACTAGAATAGGCTCGGGGAAATTTCCAGGGTGATCTGTCAGGAGTCTTTGGCCATCGCCAGTATCTCGCACGCCCTAGTCCATGAGAGCGCCGGGTCGTCGCAGGTCTCTTTTGTGCCGATCTGGCCTTCCCACGCCCAGATGTAGAGCGCATCGGGCTTCTCGCGCACGAGGATTTCGCCCTGGTCGAAAATGCGCTGTTCGCGACCGGCCTTGACGATCCAGGTCTGCAGCCACTCGTGGTGCACTTTGTTCTGCTTTTTGCAGATGGCGGCCATGTCGCGGATCAGAGGCGTTGCTTCCTCTACGTCGCGATCGTTGTTTACCCAGTAGATGTCGGTGCCTAGATTGTCGAGGGTCTCGATCTCGCTGACGATCTCCCAGAGGGCGTTGTCATGCGGCATGAGACAACACATCGTTTCGAGGCTGGGATGGTTCGCCTTGCAGTAGTCCGAGATCTTGCGCACGTAGTCGACGACGCAGCGACGCCGGAAGGCTTCCTGCTGTTCGGCCGAGGCGGCGGCTAGGTCGCCCCCATACCAGGCTTCGTACTGCGCCCGGCACGAAGGACAGAAGCATTCGCGCAGGGGAGTCGGCTCGTCGACGAAATAGCCGGCATATCCCGCCTCCGCCACCGTATCGATCATTTCCTGGATGCGGTTGACGCACACCGGGTTGACGTAGCAGCCGGCCGGCCGGTGCGAACCGTCGAGGGCGACCTGAAAACCTTCCGGATGTTCGAGAAGGAACTGGCTGGAGCGCCCGCCGCCAAAGAGATTCAATACCCCCCAAAAGATGGCGATCGGTCGCACGCCGTGATCTTTGGCGATCTGGGGCGTGAAACGGACCTTGCCCGGAAACCAGATAAAGTCGTTCTCTTGGGTACAGACCAAGACGTCATCCATGCGCAGCTTGACCATGTCGCGGATATCCGCCTCGATGTGTTTGGGGTTGTGGTGGCTCATGTACGATGCGCCGGTTAGCATGTCTTACCTGCCTTTTCAGTCTTGTGGGTGAGGAAAAGTCTCTTCGTCAAACCAATCAAGCAAAGGGAATCGCGCGCAGGCGGCAGTTCCGCCTCGCCTATCGATAGAGAACGCAGCGGACCGAATGGCCGGGGCTCGCCTCGATCACAGGCGGGTCTTCCAGGTCGCAGACGCCGGGAATGGCGTGTGCGCAGCGAGGATGAAACGGGCACGCCTGCGGCGTCGAATAGGGGTCGGGCACGGAGCCTTCGATCGCCATCAGACGTTCGGTCTTCTTCTCGACTGTCTTTCTGCCCAATTTCGGCACAGAGCGCAACAGGGCTTGGGTATAGGGGTGCAGCGGCTCGGAAAACAGCGTCTTGACATCAGCGGATTCCACGATCTGGCCCAGGTACATCACGACCACATGGTCGGCCATTTGTGCAATCACGCCCAAGTCATGGGTGATAAACATGATGGCCATCCCCAACTCGTCCTGAAGCCGGATCATGAGGCGCAGGATCTGGGCCTGGGTCGTCACGTCGAGCGCGGTGGTAGGCTCATCGGCGATCAGCAATTTGGGGCGGCAGGAAAGAGCCATCGCGATCATGGCGCGTTGGCGCATGCCGCCGCTTAACTCGTGGGGATAGCGATCGATGGTGCGCTCCGGCTCGGGCATGTTGACCAAGTCCAGCATCTCGATGGCTTGACGCCTGGCCTCGGCTTTGGAAATGTCGCGGTGGAGCGTAATGGTCTCAACGATCTGGTTGGCGATGGTGTGAACGGGGCTGAGCGACGTCATCGGCTCTTGGAAGATCATCGAGATCTCGCCGCTGCGCACTTTGCGGATCTCGCGCCCTTTCGGATCGAGTTTGGCCAGATCAACCACGTCGGTTGTTGTGCTCTTGCCGGGGCTGCCGCCATCGTCCTGGGCGCGGTGCAACCAGATCTCCCCTTCAACGATCCGCCCAGGCGGGGCTACGGTGCGTAAGATGGAGCGGGCCGTAACCGACTTTCCGCAGCCGCTTTCGCCGACTACGCCAAGCGTCTTGCCCCGATAGATATTGAAATCTACTCCATTGACAGCGCGTACGATGCCCTGCTGCATGAAGAAGTAGGTCTTGAGATCGCGGACTTCTAGAAACAAGGAATCCGGCTTGCGCCGCTCCTCGTTCTCGACGGGGTCTGTCTCCATTACTCTGCTTTCTCGCATGCGGTTAACTCCTACGCGCCACACTGACGGTTGAACGACGGCAACATGGGCGACCGGATCTAGAGTAGGGCGACGGGCTTTAGCTCAAGATCTTCGGCATAGTGACAACGAACCCAGTGTTCGGGTTCGACCTCGCGCAGTTGCGGGGCTTCTTCCCGGCAGCGTTTTCCGTCGCTATAGGCGCAGCGCGGATGAAAGTAGCAGCCGCTGGGCGGATTGGCCGGGTTTGCCACTTCGCCGGGCAAGATGAGCGGTTCCGCTCGCACCGCGGGGTCAGGCTTGGGAACCGCCGACAGCAGCGCCTCGGTGTATGGGTGAAGGGGGTGGGTGAAGAGTGCTGTCGTGGTTGCGCTTTCTACGATCTGCCCGACATACATGACCGCCACACGGTCGCTGATGTGCTCGACCACGCTCAAATCGTGGGCAACAAACAGATAGGTCAGGCCAAACTGCTCCTGCAAGTCCTGCAATAGGTTCAGAATCTGCGCTTGTACGGAAACATCCAGCGCTGACACCGGCTCGTCACAGATCACGAGTTGGGGGTTGAGCGCCAGCGCGCGCGCGATGCCGATGCGTTGGCGTTGCCCGCCGCTGAAGGCGTGGGGGTAGCGGTTCATATACTCGGCGCGCAGCCCGACCACTTTGAGCAGTTCTGCGACCCGTTCCTCGATCTCCCGGCCGCGGGCGATGCCGTGGACGTACAATGGTTCGCCCACGTTTTCCAACAGGGTCATGCGCGGGTTCAGGGACGAGTACGGATCTTGGAAGACCATCTGCATCGACTGGCGCAGACGCGTCAGCGCGCGTCCCTTCACCTCGGCCAGGTTCACCCTGCCCATGTCGGGCGTCGTGAACCATATGTTGCCGCCCGTCGGGTCCAGGGCGCGCACGATCACGCGTCCGGTCGTGGTCTTGCCGCACCCGCTTTCGCCGACCAAGCCAAGCGTCTCCCCTTGGCGAATGAAGAAGCTCACATCGTCCACAGCCTTTACGTGGCCTACAACCCGGCTCAAAAGGCCGCGGGTGATGGGGAAGTACTTTTTCAGGCGATCCACCTCGAGCAGGATCGGGGCCTGGGCTTGCGGTTGCACGCCGTTCTTGGGCGTTTTCTGGTCTAGAGAGGGAGATTTGTTCAACTGAGTATTCCTCTTCTTGCCGTCGGGATGGACGAGTGCGGCGCTCTTAGATCGTCCGGGCTGTCGATGGCCGGCTGCAGGCGTCTTTGCGCCAGGCAACGGTTACGTGGCGTACGGGTCCGCGGCATCGCGCAGGCCATCGCCCACGAAGTTGAAGGCCAGCACCGTGAGAATCACAAAGAAGGCGGGCGCCAACAGCCATGAGTGCAGAGCGACGGTGCGGAAGTTCTGCGCCTCCTGCAAGAGCACGCCCCAACTGACTGCCGGCGGGCGCAGCCCTAAGCCGAGAAAACTCAGCGACGTCTCGCCTAAGATCATGGTCGGAATCGCCAGCGTCAAATGCACGATCAAATAGCTGATAAATGTTGGCAGCATGTGGCGGAAGATAATGCGGTGCTCGCTGACGCCCATGACCTCGGCAGCGACGACAAAATCTTCTTCACGCAGTTGCAGAAAACGGCCGCGCACCACGCGCGCTAGGTTCGTCCACCCCTGAAACGAGAGAATGATCGTGATGCCGAAATAGATCTTGAGCACTGACCAATCCGGTGGCAGCGCCGCACTTAACGCCATCCAGAGCGGAATCGTGGGAATGGCAATCAGAAATTCGGTCAGCCGCTGGATCAAGTTGTCCACCTGCCCGCCGTAGTAACCGGAGATGCCGCCCAGAATGGCGCCCAGGATGAAGCTTAACGCCACGCCGACCAGGCCGACCGAGAGCGAAATCGACGCCCCCAGTAAGATGCGCGAGAACAAATCCCGGCCGAGCCGGTCTGTACCAAAGACGAATAAGGTTCCTCCCTCGTCTACGCCCAGCACGTGGATATCGGTCCGAAAGAGTCCCCAGAATCTATATTCGGCGCCCGGTACGAAGAAGCGAAGGTAATATTTCTGGGTGCGGTCCTCGGTAAAGATGCGCCGCAGCGTATCAGGGTCGTTGCTTCGCTCCCAACCGTAGACAAAAGGACGCAGCGAGAATCCGTCATCGCCCCAGAAGTAGATGCGATTGGGCGGGCAGTAGATATACTCTGAGCGTTGGTTAGCCCCATAGGGCGCCATTGGCTGAGAAAAAATGGCGAGAAAATAGAGGATGATCAGAACCACAATCCCGATCACCGCCAGCTTATTCCGCTTAAACCGGAGCCACATCAGGCGGGTAGGGGACATTTCTGCGGCGCTCACGGCGCGGCGGCCCTTCTTCTGCCGGGTCTGTGCGATCTGCTCGTTCAAGTTGAGGGCTTCACTCATGCGGCCATTCCCCTATTTAGTCTAGACGGATGCGGGGATCAGCCCACACCAGGAGAATATCGGATACAAACATGCCGACCAACGTCATAAAGGTCAGGAGCATGGTCAAGGTGCCCGCCAGATACGTGTCCTGGTTGACCAGGGCTTGGAGGAGAAGGGGGCCTACTGTCGGCAGATTGAGAACAATGGCAGTGATCGTTTCGCCGGAGATGACCCAGGGCAGCAGCCAGCCGATGGTGCTGATAATCGGGTTCAGCGCCACCCGCACGGGGTACTTCCACAGCAGCCGCCGTTCGGTCAACCCTTTGGTGCGCGCCGTCTCGACATAGGGCTTCTGCAGCTCATCCAGCAGACAGGCGCGCATCACCCGGATCACGCGTGCGATGCCCGCGACCCCTACGACCACGACCGGCATCCACATGTTCTTGAGCAGATCCAGAAATCTGCCCAGACTCCACGGCGCGGTTTGATATTCCGGAGAAAACAGACCCGTAACCGCAAACCCGAAATATTTGTACAATAGAAACATAGCGATTAGGGCCAAGAGGAAGTTGGGCATCGCCATGCCCGCAAAGCCAATGACCGTCAGGATGTAGTCGCCGATGGAGTTTGGGTGTGTGGCTGCATAGACGCCGATGGGAATGGCAATGGAGTAGGTGAACATAACGGTCACCAACGAGATTGCCACGGAAAGCGGCAGCCGTTCTTTGATCAGTTCGGCGTTTGGCCTGTTCCACTCAAACGAAAGACCAAAATCGCCGCGCAGCATCCCTCCTACCCATTTGAAATAACGCTGATATAAGGGCAGGTCCAGACCGTACTGCCTCTTCAATGCTGCAACTTGGGCGTCGGTTACCCGTGCGCCCGTGGATTCAAGCTGCACAATGTAAGAGGTTAAATAATCGCCTGGAGGCAGTTGGATGACGATAAAGGAGAAAACCGACATCAACACCATCAAGACGAGCATGAAGAAAAACCGGCGGGTAATGTAGACGAACAAGGCGCCCTCCACATCCTATGCAACATGTACTCGGACCTTGCAATCAAGGCGCAAGCGCTGCGCTATGCTGAGCGTCTGGCCAATGCCTCGCGCAGGATGGAGGCCATACGCTCTGCCTGCAGATCAATAGCTCGCCGGCCGCGCTCCGCGCTCGCCTCGGTGCGAGGGTCTCGCCCGCTGACGGCCACGGGCCACACGGCGGGATCAGACGAGAGCCTGTCCAGATGCACCAGGTCGGGATGCAGAGCCATCATGAGCGAGGTTTCGTTGGCGGCGGCGTGGTCGGTCATGATGCCCAAGCCGTCGGCTTCTTCGGATCGAGGACGCCAGCAGGTGTACAGTTCCAGCCCAAACTGCTTACTCCACGTAGCGATGTGATCCTCAAAGAAATGGCCGGACGGGCCATGTCCGTGGGCGACGACGATCTTGAATCCGGCTCGCGCCAGCCGCTCCAGAATGGCCTCTACTATGTGTCCAAAAAGCTCATTGCTCACCCAATAGGCGCTGCCGTCGAGCTGCTGCGGCTGGCCCTCCGCAAAACCGTACAGGTCCATGCCATAGTAGTCGCGGCCATTCGCCTGCTCATGCCGATCCGGTCCCAAGAAAAGCATCGGCAGGACAACCCCCCCCACGCGTTTGGCCAGTTCGACAAAGAATCCCCCCGACTGCAGCCCATCGGAGCCGAGCGGCAGGTGTTCGCCGTGCCACTCCAGGGTCCCCAGCGGCAAATAGGCGATGGGGGCTTCTGCTAGGCGCTGCCGGAAATCTTGGGGCGTTAATTCCACATAGTGAACCGAAGTCGCCATCTTCTTCTCCTCTTCACCTCGTCGCAATCCGGAATGGTCATCCGCAATGAGGCGAGGCGCTTACCTCACAGAACCTCCGACAGCCGGGTTTGATTGGTAAATGCCTCGCCTCGTATGGATGCGGCCGGACGCTAGCCTTGCTTCAGATAGAACTGCTCAGGATGCAGATAGTTGGACCAGATCACGTCCCAGCCGTGGAACGCCTCGTCCGGGAAGTTGCTCAACGTGTTGCCTGCAATCACCGGATGCGGCGCAAGGCCCACGGTGCCGATGGTCCACAGGTTTTCAGCTTGCGAGGCGAGGATCTCTTTGCCCGCCTCGAGTTGAGCTTGCTCGTCCAGCGTAGTGGTCATACGCAACCAGCGATCCCACTGCGCCTTGATCTCCTCTGGCGGTTCCTCCCCTTCTGCGCCGTCGGTTTGGTACCACCGCGCCCACTGCACATCCCAGGTGCGCGACCAACCCACGTAGCAGGGGACGCCGAAGAAGGAGGGAAGCTGCGGGAAGAGCACGTCTGTGGCATAGTCTCCGTGCCACAGCCCCATCTGGACTAGGTTGGCGGGATAGCGCTGGGTGCTCAGCTCGCCGGTGATCTCCTTGAAGGTGACATCCAGACCCACTTCTCGCCAGTGGTCGACGACCAGTTCGGTGACGGGCGTCTTGGGCGTCTCGACGGGGAAGTATTCCAGCAGCCATGCCATGCGTTGCCCGTCGGGGCGCAGGCGGAACTCATGGTTTGCGTCCCACTCCAACCCCATTTCGTCCAACAGGCGATTAGCCTCATCCGGGTCATAGGCGGCGAAGGCCGTGGCGTAGGCTTCTTCAAAGTACTTCGAGTCAGGGATGACGGTGTGTTGGCGAGGCGTAGCCAAGCCAAAGTAGAGCACCTCGTTGATCTCGTCGCGGTTGATCGCCAACGACAAGGCTTGACGGAAGCGAGCATCCTGGAAGATGGGACGCAGCACCGGATCGTCGATGGTCAGGTTGAGCTGGTAGATGACGTCCGAGCCGAGGACGCTTTGCCAGTTGAGGGTGCGGTAGCCCGCCGACTCGTTTTCGCGGTAGAGCGGGAAGTTCTCGATGCTCGGCTCGAAGATCGCCACGTCCAACTGGCCGGTGATGATCATATTGTTGATGATCTCGCGGTTCTGCGCGATCCTGGCCGTCACATTGTCTATGTAGGGCAGTTGGTTGCCCGCCTCATCCACCTTCCAGTAATAGGGGTTGCGTTCATAGGTGCGCTGTTCAGAATCCTTGCTCGTCATCACGTAGGCGCACATGGAGGGCTGGTCGATGTGGAGGGGCGTGCCCCAGATCGTGTTGGCTTTTTGTGTGTAGAACTGCCACCACGTCTCATAGCCGTCCGCCCGAGCCAGCGTTTCCACCTCTTCTTGCGGCGTATATTTGGGGTGGAACTGTTGCATCCAGTGTTTGGGCTGGTACGCGGAGGGCTGGGTGCCGCGCAACGGGCTGTCAAAGAGCAGGATCAACGGGTTGGGCGCCGGCGAGGTATAGCGGACTGTGTAGTCGTCCACTTTCTCTACCTTGATCATCTCGCCCCCTGGCCGCCAAAACGCGGCGATCGCAGGCGTGATGTCCGGGTTGAGCAGCACGTCCTCGTACCAGTACATGATGTCGTCGGCGGTGAAGGGTGCGCCGTCCGACCACTTCATTCCCTCGCGCAGGTACAGGGTCAACACGGTGCCGTCTTCGGAAAAATCCCAGCTCTTGGCGAGATTGGGCGCCACGCTGCTGGCATCTCGCGCGGTGCGGACCAGACCTTCGCACCCCATGGTAATGGTGTCGTCGCCATAACCCTCGGCGCGGATCGTCACCGTTCGCAACGTTCCGCCATATTCGCCGATCTCGTTTTCTACGGCCACGACTTCGACGTCCACCGGCAGCCGTTCGTCGACGGGCGGCAGCTCGCCGGCCTGCACGCGTGCAGCCAGCATGGGCGCTTCGTTATACTGCGAGGGCGGGCCTGCCGGAGCTTGCGGCGCGGCGGCGGGGGCTTCGGCGGGGGCTTCGGCCGCGGGCGCCGGGGCGCCGCCACAGGCGGCGGCGAGCGCGCCTGCGGCTGTGACCGCCGACAGCTGAATGAACTGACGTCGCGATATAGACATCTTACTGCGCTTGCTCATCTTGCTTCCTTTCTATGGCTTGAGTAATGCTGCGGAATCCTTTGTGCGGAACAGGGGGCGGGCGGATAACCGTCCATACGAAACAAACTGCGCCAAGAGCAAACTGCCGAATCTACATCAACGCAGGTCAGATAACCGAAGTAATCCGTTTTTCTGGGCAGCTTTTGGTCTATGAGTTTTGAACCGGGCCGGTGGATTCGCGGACAATCAGTTGTGGGGGCAGTTGAACTAGTTGTTCACAAATGTCCTGGCCGTCGATCAGCCGCAGCAAGATGTCAAGCGCTTTGTGGCACATATCCTTGACGGGTTGGTGCACGGTAGTCAGCGCCGGCGAAAAATAGTGTGAGATGACGATGTCATCGAAACCTGTCAGCGAGATGTCGCGCGGAACTTGCAGCCCTGCTTCTTTGGCGGCGCGCAGCGCTCCGATGGCCATTAGGTCGTCCGACGCAATTACAGCGGAAGGGCGCTCGGGCAAGGCGAGCAAGGTTTGCATGGCGCGGTAGCCGCCTTCGGCGTTGTTGGACTCGGCTTGGATCCACATGTTGGGCAAGTCGAGATTGTGATCGGCCAGCGTGGAGATAAAGGCCTCACGCCGTTCGCGGATATCGCCCAGCCATCCGCCATCTAGAAATGCCAGGCGACGGTGCCCTAAGCTGATCAGGTGCTCCACCAACAACTTCATTCCCTGGCTGTTGTCCGTGTTGACGGTCGGAATCGCGGCCGGGGAATTGCCGCGGCACAGCGCCACCATAGCCGGGTTGGACCGGGGCATGTCCTGTAAAACTGCTGCATCGTCACGCAGGTCGCCCAACACGAGCAGGCCGTCGCAATGTTGGGCCTCGAGCAGTTCGGAGACGGCCAATCCTTCTTCGATGTTGCCGTGTGCGTGTCCGAGCAGCAGTTGGTAGCCCAACACATGCGCCTGGATGCTGAGTTCGTCAATGAACTCGGCGAAAAAGGGGTCCGCAATCTCGCGCACGATCAGCCCGATGAGATGGGTCCGCTGTAACCTAAGCGCGCGGGCGATGGGATTGGGCCTATAGCCCAACTCCGCGGCGGCGGCGCGCACTGCCTGAATCGTCTGTTTGCTGATCAGCCGGGTGTCTTTGTTGTTGAGGACGCGTGAAACCGTACTCTGCGATACGCCTGCTGCAGAAGCCACATCGGCGGCGGTGACTCGCCGTTTTCTGTCTTCGTGCATGTTGTCGGGTTTCACGGCAGAACCCTATTGAGGGAATAGACCAAACGTATGTTAGCATACGTTTGCATGCGTATACTAGCATAACCACATAGCGCTGTCAAGCAGAAAAGGAAAGCCGCAATGTCGAGCGAATTTCTCAATTACCAGCTTCGCCACGGCTATGTCGATCATTGGCTGGCGGCCGGCCCTTACCTCATTCCCGCCGCAGATCCTGCTTCGCCCGACGATGGGCAAGCGGCGCAGCCGGTCGCGACTGCCCACGCTGCTCAGACAATGGAGCCTGCCCTCGCCCCATGTGAGGGCGCAAAGTATCAGGTTGGCCAGACGGCGCTGGTCTGGAAAACCATCTCCTGTGACGAAGATCATGTGCTGGATTTTGCGACCTCGTCGGATCGCCTTAGCCATTTGACGGCGTGGGCCTATTCGGAAGTGGAGTCCCCCGTCGCTCAGGAAGTTGAACTGACCCTGCTGGCGAACAGCCCGGCTGACCTTTGGCTTAACGGCATGCATCTGCTGCGTCAGGAGAAGTTCGGCGGGCATCGCGTCGCAGAGAGTGTGCTATTCGCCGCTCTGCAGCCGGGATGGAACCGCATTTGGGTGCGCTTGGCAGCGACGGCGGCGGGCCCCATTCCCGCCGGCTTTGGGCTTCACATCGGCGGCATTGCGCAAGACAGTGCAGTCCGCCTGCCTACCGAGTTGCCCGAGCCGGAACTGCGCCGGCAGCTCAAGCAGATGTTTGCGCGCGCTTATCTCGACCGGGATGTCTTCGCGGCTGAGGATGAAGTCGAGGTCCGCTGGCCCGCCGATCTGACCCAGTCGGCTCCGATCCACTTTCGCTTACAGGATCAGGCCGGGCCGATTTTTCTCGAATTTAGCGGCCGTCCTGAGGCGGGGGCGACCACCAGCTTTGGCCGGGCCGCCCAAGTCGAAGACGGACGCTATCAGGCGACGTTGATGACTTTGCCGGAGGATTATTACACGCGCAGATTGCGCGTGCAACACGCGCTTCCTTTTCATGTAGCCCGCGAGGCGTATTCGCAAGATTACTATGGAACCGGCCAAGAACGGCGGGAAGAAGCCTTGCGCGCGGCAACCCGATATCGCGGCAGCCTGTTCGGGGAGATCGCCAAGATGGCGCTGGATCAGTGGGGCCAGGTCCGCCCCCAAGCCATCCGCCAGGCGATCGCACGCGTGGAAACGGCCGGCCCTTCCACTCCGCTGGACCTGCTCGGCCTGTTGCATATTGTCTATCGCTACGGAAGGAACCCCTCTTTTGAGCCGGACCTGCTTGAAGCCATTGAAGCGGCTATTCTCAACTTCGACGGCTGGTCGGCCGATTCTGAAAGCGCCGCCCCCGTCTCCCCTGCCGGCGATCGCGCCATTCTATCGTATGCCGCCGAAATCTTGGCCGGTCAAATCTACTACGATCGCCGCTTCACGGCTACCGGGCAGTCTGGGCAGCGGCATCGACAACAGGCGCAACGGGCAGCGCTTGCCTGGCTCCACCGCCGCGGCGCATACGGCTTTGACGGCTGGGGCGGTCCCATTCAGTCGGCGGAGTCGGTGGTCGCTCTTTCACATCTGGTCGAATTCGCGCGCTCAACCCAACTGCGCGAGATGGCCGCGGTGGTGCTGGACAAGATCTTGTTCCGCCTGGCGCTCCATTCCTATCGAGGCGCTTTCTGCGCGCCGTATAGCGATGGCGAGACGGACCAGATCGTGAACGGTCGCTTGCAGGCGACGGCCGGAATCTGCCGGCTTTTGTGGGGCATGGGAAACTTCAATGAGCATTGCGCAGGGCCGGTGAGCCTGGCCTTGTCCGAGCGCTACGAGATGCCCGGCATCATACAAAACATCGCCCTCGACCTTGCGCCGGCGGTGTGGACGCAGGAGCGCCACGCCGCATCAGTGGAAGCCAACTGCGCGGCCTACCGTACGGCGGACTATCTCCTGGCCTCGGCCCAGGATCACCGCGCCGGCGAGTTGGGCGAGAGACAGCATATTTGGCAGGCCGCCTTGGGGCCGGACGCCATTGTCTTCGTCAATCATCCAGGATGCGTCAGTCAGTCCGACGCCTACCGGCCAAACTTCTGGCGCGGCAACGGCGTTCTGCCGCGTGCGGCGCAATGGAAAGAGGCGCTGATCGCCTTGTATCGTCTGCCGCAAGACGACCGCATGGGGTATACCCACGCCTATTTCCCGCTCTATGCGTTCGATGAATTCCGCTTGCAAGATGGCTGGGCCTTCGCGCGCAAGGGTGACGGCTATGTGGCCCTCGCCGCTGCGAACGGGCTGGGACTGGTCACGTACGGGAGCGGCGCCTATCGCGAACTGCGTTCCTACGGCCACGAAAACGCCTGGCTATGCCACATGGGCCAAGCCTCCATCGATGGGTCCTTCTCCGCTTTTGCGGAGAAGATGCTCGCGCTCCCTATCGAATGGGATGCGGACGGCGTGCGCTGCTCCACCCTGCGCGGCGATGCCCTGTCTTTCGGTTGGCAAGGAGGTTTGCAGGTCAACGGCGAGGAGCGGCCTACTGCCGGCTTCAGACATCACGAAAGCATCTATGGCGAAGCGGAATTGCCGGCACATGAGATGTTCATCCGCCACGGCGAACAGGCCATGCGCCTTAAGTTCGACCTTGAAGACGACAGCGCGTGATTTGGCCCCGACAAGGGTGGCCTCAATCTGTTTGGGCACGCGGGTTTAGCCCTATTCTGCCGGGCGCATCTCGGCAGGCGCGACCGTGTTAGCCTCTGAGAGCAGCCGCCCGGCGCTCTTCCACTTTGCCGCCAACGCACCTAAACCGCGAAAAAGCGCTTGACAGATATCCTACAAGAGGATATGCTATGAGAACCGTAAAGGACAACTAGAGGCCGAAGCTCCCCCCACCTATCCCCCGTTCCAGGCCTCCATTTCCGGAGCCATGACGAGCATGAAAGCGATCAGGCCCCTGGAGCGCCCGCCAGCCCTCTTTGAGTCAGTCAAAGAGTCGATCAAATCATACATCCTGGAGAATCAGTTGCAGGCCGGCGATCCGCTGCCGCCCGAGACGGAACTGGCTGCGCAACTGGGCGTCAGCCGCAACTCGGTGCGCGAAGCGGTTAGGGCGCTTGAGTCCGTCGGCATCCTGGAGACGCGCCGCGGCAGCGGCCTATTTGTGCGCGAATTCTCGCTCGAATCGCTCCTTGACAATCTCCCCTACGTTCTGATGTCCAGCCTCCAAGACTTGGCGGACCTGTTTGAAATCCGTCATACCCTGGAGGCGGCCATGATTGGCGCGGCCATCGAGAACTTAACGCAAGGACAGATCGAGCAGTTGCAAAACCTTGTCGAATGCATGCGCCAAAACGCAGAGCGAGGCGACGACTTCTGTCAGGAGGACCGGGAATTCCATCAATGCCTGTTCGCTAACGTGGGCAACAATGTGCTCCTGATGCTGCTCGACACATTCTGGCTTACTTTTCGCAAGGCCAGCCAGCAGACGGACATTCAGGACATCGAGCCGCTGAACACCTATCGCAGCCACGCCGCCATCGCCGCCGCCGTGATCGCACGGGATGAGGCGAAAGCGCTGGCGGCTCTTGATTGGCACTACGACGATCTCAACAACCGCCTGCAGCGAACCAGGCAAGAGCGCGGTTGGGAAAGCTAGTACGGTTCTTTGTCGCCGCGGCTCCAATTGAACATGGTCTTGCGTCTGCTCGTCGCCGGCATTCAGCCCTAGACGCACGGCGCGTCTCGTCTCCTTCCCCCGCTGTCAAAGTCGACGCCCAGTCCAGTGTTTTGTCAGCAGAGTATGTCCATCCGGTCCGATTTATCACTACTCGACTAAAAGGAGGCACAAAGTGAAGAGGAACCCTCTCAGCCGTCGCCAGTTTTTGACGCTATCGGCGTCTACAGTAGCCGCCACAGCCTTAGCAGCCTGCGCCACTGTAAGCGCCCCCTCCGCCCCTGCCGCGCAGGAGGCGACCGCCGGCGAAGTCGCGCAAGTCCCCTGCGGGGACATGTCGGCTTCGGGCGAGCTGGTCTTCAGCACCTGGGGCGGCCCCATCGAAGTCCAGACGAACGAGACCATCATCAGCTTGTTCAACGAGGCTTACCCCAACGCCCAGGCGGAACTGCTGCACATCCCCACCAACTATCTCGACAAGGTGCTGACGATGTTCGCCGCCGGCGATCCGCCGGATGTGCTCTACGCCAGCGAGCCGCAGATCGCAGGCTATATCGCCAAAAACGCCATCCTCGACCTAACCGACTACTTTGACCTCTGTCCCATGCTGTTGGATGACGAGATTTACGTCACCCGTTTCCTGCGCGAGGGCACCATGCTGCAAGACCGGAACTTCGGAACGGTCAACGGCACCAACGGTTTTGTCCTCTTCTACAACAGGACCCTGTTCGACGAGGCCGGCGTGGGCTATCCGACAATGGAATGGACCTGGGACGACTTCGTCGAGGCGGCCAAGGCGCTCACCAAGGTCGAAGGCGACAGGACGGTCCAATACGGCACGACCGCCGGCACCAGCTACCAGGTGCTCGAAGTCTTGTCTCGGTCTCAGGGAGGCGATCTCTTCAACACGCGCGTCATGCCCGACAAGAGCCTGTTCGACACGGATGCGGTTGTCTGGGGCTTGGAGTTCCTCCAGGACCTCATCTACACGCACAAAGTTGCGCCTACGCCGGCCGAAGCCAGCGCCATGCCTATGGCCAGCCCGTGGGAGACCGGACAGGTCGCAATGGAAATCGGGCACAGTTTCGCCATCGAGCATCGCAGCCTCATCGAAGACTGGGAATGGGACATCGCCCATGTGCCCATGGGCGAGCAGCGCGGCGGCAGCTACAGCGGCGGCGTCTACTTGGTCGCCAAGGCGACCCGATCACCGCAAGCCGCTTGGGAATTCGCCAAGTGGTTCATGATGGATGAGCCGCAGGGCGTCTTCGCCCTAGACGGCCTGGAAGCGCCCATCATGCGCACCTGGCGCGAGTCTGAAGATCATCTCAAGTTCCCTGGCGCGCCCGAACACCACAGCGTGCGCGGCGAACTGCTGGAGTATGCCGTCAATCGCGGCGCCCACCATCCGCTCTTCAGCGAGATCATCTCTAAGGTGTACACGCCGGAGCTGGATAAGCTGTTGCTCAACGAACAGACGCCCGATGAAACCGGCGTCAACATGACTGCACAGGCGGATGAATTGCTGGCCGAGGCGACGAGCCTGCCGCTCTGATCCGCACATCACGGCGCACAAGGCGGAATCAGGCCGCCGTAAGATCGGCGATGCTGGACTTGCCGGTCTTACGGCGGTCTCCGCCGCATCAACAACCCTGCTCCGTTTGGGGTCTTCGGTTCGTGAAGACGGTTGTCAGCCCGGGCGGGGCAGTTCTCTTGTGCGTTCGTGCATCTGTCGCCCGTTGGGCGCAGAGGCCGATCCAGCCCTGCGCCACGCCACGAAAGAACGCCCATGTCTACCCTTGTCCCTCCAACTCAGCCGAGAAGCGTCTTTGCTTCCCGCGGTTCAATATCGCAACGAGAGACCAGAGAGTTCTATCTGTTTGTCTCTCCGTGGATCATCGGGTTTCTGGTCTTTATGCTCGGCCCCATCGTGGCTTCGCTCTATCTCGGCTTTACCAACTACGATGCCTTCTCCGCCCCCAAATGGGTCGGCATAGACAACTTCGCCAGACTCTTCCAGGACCCGCTCTTTTGGAAGTCCTTGCGTGTCAGCGCGCTCTATTCGCTTATGTCCGTGCCGCTCCTGTTGGTCGTCGGCCTGTTCATCGCCATCTTGCTGAATCAGGCTCTGCGGGGCATGAGCTTTCTGCGCACGATTTATTACATGCCGGCGGTGATTTCCGGCGTCGCCGCGTCCATGCTTTGGATCTGGATCTTTCACCCGGACTTCGGCATTCTCAACGCCGGATTGGCCTTGATCGGGATCAGGGGGCCGGCGTGGTTGTGGGACCAGACCTGGGCTTTGCCGTCCATCGTTCTCATGAGCCTGTGGGGCGTAGGCTCCAGCATGCTCATCAACCTGGGCGGCCTTCAGAGCATCCCCACCGCCCTGTACGAGGCGGCGGAGATCGACGGCGCGCCCGCTTGGCGGCGCTTCTTCAGCATCACGCTGCCCATGCTCACGCCTGTCATCTTCTATAACCTCGTCACCGGCATCATCGGCGCGTTGCAGATCTTCACCCAGGGCTACATCATGACGCAGGGCGGGCCGAACAACGCCACCCTGTTCTATGTGCTCTACCTCTATCGCAACGGCTTTGAATGGTTCCGCCTCGGTCTGGCTTCGGCCATGGCCTGGCTGCTCTTCCTGATCCTCATCTTGCTGACGGCGTTTATCTTCAAATCCTCGCCCATGTGGGTCTATTACGAAGCCGGAGATGCCTAGCCGTGGTTCTCACCCAGAGCGCCCGTCGCCGCTTTCAAACCGCGCTTAGCTACGTGCTGCTCCTGTCCGGAGCGGCGCTCATCATGATTCCGCTGGTGTGGATGGTTTCCACTTCGCTCAAGGAGCCGAGCGCAGTCTATACGTTTCCGCCGAAAATCATCCCCGACCCGGTGCGATGGAGCAATTTCCCGGAATCGCTCACCATCGCTCCGTTTGGCCGCTTCTACGTCAACACGGCCATCGTCACCCTAGCCAATATCGTCGGTCACCTGTTTTCTTGCTCGCTCGTGGCCTTTGCCTTTGCCAGGCTGCGCGCCCCCGGCAAGAACCTGCTCTTCATGCTCGTGCTCAGCACGGTCATGATCCCGTTCTACGTGCGCATGATCCCCCTCTTCATCCTATACCGCACATTCGGCTGGCTGGATACGCTGTTGCCCCTCATCGTTCCCGCCTTTTTTGCCGGCAACGCCTTCTATATCTTTCTCCTGCGCCAGTTCTTCCTCACCATCAACCGCGAACTGGAAGATGCGGCGCGCATCGACGGCTGCTCTACATTCGGGGTGTACTGGCGCATCATTCTGCCCCTGTCCCAGCCGGCTCTGGCCATGATTGCGGTCTTCGACTTCGTCTTCAACTGGAACGACTTCCTCGGCCCGCTGATCTTTCTCAACTCGGTGCGCAACCGCACCGTGGCCGTGGGGCTCGCCTACTTCCAGGGCTCACTCGAAACCGCCCCCATGATGCATTTGCTCATGGCGGCGGCGCTGATCAGCATCATCCCCGTGCTGGTGCTCTTCTTCTTCACCCAACGCTATTTCATTCAAGGTATTGTCTTTACAGGTATGAAGGGATAGGTCACATGTCAAGCGCATCTGCAACGCCGGACGCCGGCTGGCGCGTCGCCGGCCTGATCGATACTCGCTCCTCGCCCCAAGCGCGCCACGCCTACATCCCAGCCCGCGCCGTTCGTCTCGAACCGGGCTATTGGCGCAGCTACATGGATCTGAACCACGCCACGATCCTGCCATCGCTGCTGCAAAAGCTGGCTGACGCCGGCCGGCTCGACAACTTCCGCATCGCCGCCGGGCAGCTTGACGGCGAGATGAGGGGGCGCGACGCGCGCGATTCGGACGTGCACAAATGGCTCGAAGGCGCGTGTTACGTCCTGCAGACCCATCCCGATTCGCCTCTCGCAACCTCCGTGCAGGAGATCGCAGACCTGATCGCCGCCGCCCAAGACGCCGACGGCTACGTCAATACGGCCTTCGTGGGCGACCGCAAAGCCCTTCGCCATACCAATCTGCGCCACGGTCACGAACTCTACGTCGCCGGCCATTTTTTCATGGCCGCCGTGGCCCATCATCGCGCTACCGGCTCGACGCAACTGCTCGACGTGGCGACTCGCCAGGCCGACTATCTGTGCAAGACCTTTCACCCCAAGGGCGTCAACTCCACCAGCGGGCATCCGGGCGTAGAAATGGCCCTGGTCGAGCTGTACCGCGCCACGGGCAACGCCCGCTACCTGGACCTGGTTCGCTTCCTGATCGACCGCCGCGGCTCGGCTTTTCCGGAAGCTGACCTGCGCCAACGGCAGTCGCTGGTCGACGCGCAGCCCCTGCGCGAGATGAAGGAATTGACCGGTACGCACGCCGTTCGCTCCCTCTATCTCCTGAGCGGGGCGACCGACCTCTATCTGGAGAACGGCGACGAGTCCCTGCGCCGCGCCGTGGAAACTCTCTGGGCCGACACCGTCGCCACTAAACTCTATGTCACGGGCGGTTTGGGCGCGCGCTACGAACACGAATCTTTCGGCGAATCCTACGAACTGCCCAATCTGCGCGCCTATGCCGAAACTTGCGCCGCCATCGCCAATGTCTTCTGGAATCAGCGCCTCTTTGCCATGGACCCCCGCAGCCGCTACATGGACGGGTTGGAGTGGTCGCTCTACAACGGGGCGATGCCCGGCGTCTCGCTGGACGGCATGACCTACTTCTACAGCAACCCGCTGGAGGTGCACGAACACGGCGCCGAAGAGCTTCCCTCGCGCAGCGGCGTCGACCGCGAACCCTTCTTCCAGACGACCTGTTGCCCGACGAATATGGTGCGGCTGCTTGCGTCTTTGCCGGGCTATTGCTACGGCTATGATGCGCAAGGCATCTATGTGCATCTCTATGCGGCAGGCGCGCTGGATTGGCATCTGCCGGACGGGGCCCCCGTCACCCTGGTGCAGCGCACCGACTACCCCTGGAGCGGCAAAGTCGAGATCGAGGTCCGGCTTGAGCAGCCGGCGCGCTTTACGCTGTTCCTCCGCATCCCGAGCTGGAGCCGCTCCCCGCGCGTGTCGGTGGGCGGCGAGAGCCTGGCCCAGGTGCAGAGCGGCGCCTACTACGCCGTCACCCGCGAGTGGCAGGCCGGCGATGTGCTCTCCCTCGACCTGGACGTTGCGCCCCGCTTCCTGGAGGCCGACCCGCGCCTGCGCGAGAACGCCGGCTGTTACGCCCTGGTCAGCGGCCCGCTCGTCTACTGCCTGGAGGGCGTGGACAACCCCGGCGCGTCCAACCTGGATGTGCAGTGGGATGCGAACAGCGCCGCGGCGCTGCGCCTGGAGCGGGAAGACGACCTGCTCAACGGCGTGAACGTCGTGCGCGGGCCGGGCCTGATCGCGGCGTCGCGGCGCGAACCGGGGCCGCTGTACGCGCCCGCCGGCGCCGACTGGTCGACGCCCCTGCAGCAGACGACGCTCACGGCCATCCCCTACTACGCCCGCGCCAACCGCGGCCGCACGTGGATGAAGGTCTGGACGCCGCGCACCCGCAGCTAGGGCTGTTGGCTGTTATTCGCTTTACGGGCGCTCTTGCCGCCAGGCATGGCGGCGTTCCGTCGCGGGCTCGCAGAGGCCGCGACGGCATCATCCGCGGCCTCAACCTGCCGGAGGACATCGACTCTCTCCCCATTGCCGATCTATGCAGCGCTCAACAGTTCGTTCGTGGCTGTATTTGCAGCCTCGGCAGCCACAGCCCGCGAATGGAACCCTTTCACGATCAGCCAAACCGCCAGAACCATTTCCTGCACGGCCAGGGGGATGAACAGAAAGGCGGCGTTGGCGGAGACGAGGTCCACGAGGGCGAACATGGCCAGGAACTCCGCAGCCAGGTAGGGAACCAGGGCCGCCAGTCCCCACACGGATATCCAGCGCGGAACCAGCCGTGAGCGAAACAGCACCGTGTAGAACATGAGTGCGCCCAGGCAGAAGATGATGCCTGCCAGCGCACTGTGATCCGCTGCTTTCAGCAACAAAACGCCGGAGGCTTGAAAGCCTGATGCCGCGGCGCCGGCCGGTATGGCGCGGCCCACGGCCACGAGCAGCAGCAAAGCGACCGGCATCACGAGACTGGTGAGCGCCTCGAGCGCGCCCCGGAAGACGACGTAGCCCAGCGCCAGGACCGCGCTATGTCTTTTCAAGACGGGGTACAGCACGACCGGAACCATGGCCAGCGCCAGGCTCATCAGTATCACGCAGAGCGCAGCGGCGGTCACCTGGTTGGCATACGCCGCAGCGGCAGCCAGCGGGTCAGGGGCATCGCGCAGGGGTTGTGACAGGGCAAGGCTCAGGATGCCGGCGACGGTTCCGACGATGTACAGCACGCCGGCGACAGCGGCGTTTGTTCGGTAGGCGTTCACTTTTTGCCTTCCTTCTGAGGTCTACGCCTCATGCCCTTTCGGGAGTAAGGACGGATTGTTCCGTGTTCGCTGCGGTCCGTGGGATACGCCAGGTCCAGGCAATCCACACAATTGAGGCCGTGGCCGCGATCTCGATGATGCTGAAGAACCAGTAGTACAGCGTTGCTTGGCCCATCATCAAGCTCCCGACCTGGACGGTGGTCGTAATCATGCCGGCAGCGATGTTTGCCAGGCGATTGGCCCGGGAGGCTAAGACCCTCGACAGGAGCGCCATCGCTATGGAGATCTCCATGAGCATGCCGGCCCCCAGCAAGAACCCCTCAGTGAACTGAAGGCCGCTGACGGTTCCGGTAAGAATCTGCCTTAGCGTGCCGGCGTCCATCAAGGAGAGGACATCGCAATACAGGTAGTTGAGTACCGCGAATATCCAGATTGTCGACAGTAGAGTCTTTCTGTCCAGCGCTTCACCGTTCGTGATTGTGTTCATTCTCGTTCTCACTCCGGTCCTTTCCCTGAATGATGTGGAAGATCGTCGTTGTGCGCATCCATCTGCTCGGTCTCGATACTCTGGACCGAAAGCAAGGGGATGCCCAGGTCACGCACTTTCCTGAGCAAGCCGTGCAGCGCCGCTTGATCGGCTACCGGGCCGGTTATAAGCGTATCGCCGTTCTCTTCGAGGGTGATGGTCAGTCCCTCAAACCAGTCTGTCCACTCGCGGCCCAGATGGCCTTTGACCCTGATCTGATAGAGCATAGTTGCACCTGGCTAAGGTTGTGGTGCGAGTTCGTCTGACATGACCTTGACCCGCCGCTCTAACTCTGACGGTGTGCTGCGACAGCGAGCGCTGAGGTGTTCTGGCTGCCCCGCACGACCCTCCGCCGGGCATTACTGCTAAACAGGCGGCGGCTACGCTCCCGGCAGCCGGATGCGGACCAGGGATCACGCCGCGGCCGGGATGGGCGCGTTCGGCTGTGCGGTTCTCACGCCGATCAGCAGCAGGAACAGCACCATCCATAGCTCGAAGACCCAGATCGGGATGCTCAAGTAGCTGTCGATCGCTGCACCCAAGTCGGGGGCTAGGAACGCCGCAAGCAGCTTGGCGTGGTAGCAGACACACACGACGATGAGCGCTACGCCCAACGCCTTGGGGAACATCTTTGACTTATAGATGAGATAGCCGAGCGGAGCCAACCACAGGCCATAGAAGACCGATGTGGCGGAAAGCCCGAAGTGTTGGATTTCGAGCAACAGCAGCGCCAGCGCATTCGCCCCTCCGACGCCCAAGGCTGCCGCATAAGGACTGCTGGTGGCGACCTGCATCGCCTCGAATGCGAAGACGATGTTGAGGCAGACGATGCCCGCGCCGATGGCGACAAACACCACCATCGCACGTGCGGCGCCCTGATCGACATGCCTGAGCAGTCTGTACAGGGTGAGGGCTAGGAAGACCCAGATTGTCGCCTGGACCAGGTCGGCGACGACGGCCAAACGCACCAAAGCTGAGTTCGCGACGAGATTCTCTGCCGTGGTCGCCGCGTCGCCGGCGACAAACACCTTGCTGCTCACGCTGAAGGCGAAAGCGGCGAAGACAGCGACGAGCAGGTAGAGCACGCCGGCGATCCTCGCGGTGCGTTTATATGAACTCACGTTGCATTCTCCTCTCTTGATGTTGATTCCTTGCCGACTTAGCCGATTCTTTAGGACATCTGGCCCGGCTTGCCGCGCAGCAACACGATCCCCAACCCGACGAACCAAATCATCTGGCTCAAGCCAAACAACCCGGTTAGTACGGTCAACCCTGGGACAACGGAGACGACGCCCACCGCGCCGACTAACAAGCCGAGGATATTCAGGCCCTTGGGAAGCCCGCCGGCCCGCAGCGCGGCCAGGCTGACCAGCAGCGTCAACAGGCCGCCCAGGATTTCGCCATTGCCGTTGCCCAGTCCGCTTGCCACGGACTCAATTCCCTGCCAGGCCAACGCAGCCTGGGCCGGGTCTTGGTCATACAGCGCGACGACAGGGGCAATCCCGGCATTCGAGACCATGCCGCTGGCTATCAGCGAGCCGGCCCAGATAATCCCAATCGCGGTTGCCGCCTGCATGATAGCCGGTGCGCGGGACTTCATCCGGTCGTACAACGCCAGCGACAGGACAATCAGAAAAACGCCAAAGAACACGTACATGAGCAGGTTGGTCGAGAAGATGACCATTTGTTTCTCGACCAGCAGGGCTGCCCTTTGGGCTGGGTCGGTGATATTCGGGTAATCCAGAACGACGAGAAACAAACCAATTCCAACCAGGTAGGCGACTGCCAGGTATAGCGCGGCGAATCCGCCGGATTTCTGCAAGGCTTTCATGTATATTTCCCTTTTTCAGGTCAATCCGAATGGCTTGCTTTGAACGAGACTGCTTTACGCAAAAGGAGTATCGGGCCTGCACGGCGTACCCGTATAGACACTATGGTGTTGATTGGCGGTGTTGTTTTTTTGTTGTGGAGGGGAGAATACTGAGGGGATCTCGGTGTACCTACAACAGGCCCAGCTCGCGAGCGCGTGCTATCGCTTCGGTGCGGCTTTGAACCAGTAATTTGTCAAAGATTCTGCGGTTGTGTCCTTTAACCGTGTCAAGGGCGAGGAAAAGGCGTTGACCGATCTCGCGGTTTGAGAGTCCCTGGGCAATGAGTTGCAGTATCTGTAACTCGCGTTGGCTCAATGGCTCGATTAGGGGCTGCTCAGGTGAGACATGGGGCGGATCCGATTTGCCTTGACGGTTCCGTTTTTCCGCCTCAAATACAGCCAGCAACTTTCTGATATAGTCCGGCATAACCCCATCAGAAGCTGCCTTGAGCAATAGCTGAGCCATTGGGGCGCCTTCGTCAACGAAGAGTCTGATGTAGCCGCCCGGCTCGGCCAGCGCCAGCGCTTCGCCCAATATCTGCTTCGCCGTATTATCATCACCCGCCAAGTGTTGGGCGACTGCCTGTAGAGCCATCGTCCTGAGCCGCTCATCCGCCCAACCTCTGGCTTCCATTTGGCGCCGTAGTGGTTCCAGCACTGCCAGCGCGGCGGGCGGGTCGTTCCGGGCGATGAGTACGCGCGCCTGGCTGAGCGGGAGTTCATAGCGTCGGGCCAGTTGCGCCGCTGCGCCCGCCTGGCCCTGTCGAATCAAGACCAATACCTGCATGGCCGCGATTTCCGGCAGTCGCCGCGTGAAGTTCCGCCGTCGCGCAGAATGTTCAGTCTCCGCCAGTTGCGCCGCCGCGCCATCCGGATCGCCTCGGGCCAGCTTCAAGCGGGCCAGGAACGCCTCGCTGAGAATGGAACGGTCAACCATTAGGTCGAATTGTCGCGTCAGTTGCAGGCTTACCCCGCCGTGCCGTTCTGCGGCCTCCAGGTCGTTCCATTCGTAGCAGATGCGCGCCAAGCCAAGGTGCACGCCGCCGACGTTCGGGTGGGGATGTTCGCCAGACAGTTCCAGGACGCGGCGGTAGGTCGTCGCCGCCTGGTGAAGCTGGTTGTCCAGCTCCTGCAGACTGCCCAGCATGGAGGCAGCCAGGATTCTGGAGAATACGCTTCCATTTCTCTCGCTGAAGGCTGCTGCCGCCTCGCAAGCCCGGGCGGCGCCGGCGCGGTCTCCTTGAAGGAGACAGGCGGACGCCAACGCCCAGTTCGCCGTAAAGAGGAAAGTCAGGTTGCCGGGGGGGAGGTATTCCTGGGCGCGGCGCGCCTGTGTGTGCGCTGTCTGCGGGTCATAGCGGGTGATCGCCAGCGTGGCCCGCGCGCAGGCAATTTGCCCGATCAGGTTGCGGGTTCCGGAATCCTGTTTGACGTTCTGTAGACTCTTCTCAGCCGCCAGCAGCTTTTCTTCCACGCCGGTGGTCCGGCCGGCCATCAGCGCCAAGGTAGCCGACCTGACTCGCAACAATGGTCTGGCGTCCAGCGCCGACGGCGGCAACGCGTCCAGCCAATCCAGGATGGCCGTGGCCACACTGTGATAATGGAGGCCCATGCCCCTGGCTTCAATCAGGCGCTCGGCGCGCTCGACATCATTGGCGGCAGCCGCATGGTGAAATGCCTCTAGCATGAGGTTATTGTTTTCATACCATTCGCTGGCGCGGATGTGCAGGCCGGCGATTTCTCCAGGTGTGAGACGCTGCCCCAGTCGCTGGCGCAATAGACTGCCAAAGAGATGATGATAGCGGTACCAACGCCGTTCGTTATCCAGGGGAACGGTGAACAGGTTGGCGCGTTCGAGATATTCCAGGGTCTTTTGCCCTGCAGGTTCTTGACCGGAAGCGGAAGGGGGATGCAGAACAGCCTCGCATAACGGGCCGCACATGCGGTCGAGGATGGAGGTGCGCAGCAAGAATGTCTGGATGCTCTCCGTCTGCTGGTCCAACACCTCTTGCAGTAGATAGTCCAGCACGAAGCGATGGCCGCCGCTGAATGCGTCGATAAAGCGCGCCCTGTCGCCGTAATCCTGCGTGGGCGACGCCCCTTGCAGGGCGAGCGCGGCCAGTTGCAAGCCCGCAATCCAGCCTTCGGTGCGGTCTTCTAGTGCAGCGATCTCTTGGGCCGAGAGGTTGAGGCCCATCACCTGGTTGAGGAACTCAGCCGCCTCACCTGGCGTGAAGCGCAGGTCGGCTGCGCGCAACTCGGCCAACTGGCCCCGCCCGCGCAGCCGGGCCAGGGGGAGCTGCGGGTCCTCGCGCGTGGCGATGACGACGTGCATCTGTGGCGGGAGGCGCTCGACCAGGAAAGCGACGGCCTGGTCCACCTGCATCGAATCGACGAGGTGGTAATCATCCAGAACAAGGACGAAATCGACCGGGATCGCGGCGATCTCATTCAGCAGCGCGGTCAGAATCGCCTCAATGGGCGGCGGCTGCGGCGCCTGGAGCGAAACGAGGGCGCCCGCCCCAAAGTCCGCGACAATCGTCTGTAAGGCCGCGATGAAGTACGCCAGGAATCGCGCCGGGTTGCCGTCAGCCTTCTCCAGCGACAACCACGCGACGCGCACTCTCGGCTCGCTCTTGTCGAGACCGGCCACCCATTCGCCGGCGAGCGTGGTCTTGCCCGAACCAGCCGGCGCAGAGATAAGGGTCAGCTTGCGCGCGAAGACGTGATCCTGGCGAAGGTCCTCACTCAGCCGTTCCAGCAGTCGGAGACGAGCGACCGCTCTGGGCCGGAGCTTGGGGATGTACAGTTTGGTGGCCAGAATTGGCGCGGACATAGTTCAATCATACAACGTAGACGCTAATTCCGGGTTCATGCCGATAGTTGGGCAAAGTAGTTGTCCATGTCTGACACAATGATCGGCTTTTTGTCTTTGAATACCCGGAATTAGGTAATTGTCTGCCCCCGTTTGTCTTCCCTTTGGTGTTGTTGCTGCACACCGGTGGTGGTCTGGCCAGTAGCGATGCGGCTACACTGTACCAGATCTGACCATCTAATGATGTTGGTCGTGCTCTTCGACTTCGCTCCCCTCAGCGTCGTCCGTGTGTTCGCCTGTGTCATCTTCGTGAACCGGAATAGGTAAAGTGATTTCTGACGAAGGCGATGCAATAGCTACTACAGACGAGAAACTGACGCCATTCGGAGATGCTCCGGTCGGCACCGTGACCACGACTTGGCGAACCGCAAGATCCACCACGGCCAGGTTGTCACCATACAGGTTGGTCACGTAGGCGTAACGGCTACTCGGCTCCACGACAACGCCGTGCGCACCCTGTCCAGTTTCGACTGTTGCCACCTCAGATAACGTGACAGCATCGATGATAGATAGTGTGGTCCCAGGCGCTTCCTCCGTACCCTGGTTAGCGACTAAAATGGCGCTTGCGTCAGGAGTGACATAGATCTGCACCGGGCCGCCGCCTACAGCCACTTTGCTCGCCACACTTTTCGTCTCTAGATCCACGACGGCGATGGCATCCTCACCGTTGAGTGTGACATAGAGAGTGGTTCCATCGGGGGCAAAGGCCACTTGAGCCGGTGCGACTCCCACTTCAACAGTGGCATCCACCGTAAGCGTTGCCGTATCAATCAAGCTGACCGTGTTACTACGTAGATTCGCAACAGCCACTTGTTGTCCATCAGGGCTTGGGCGCAGGCCGTGGGGGAATTCACCTACGGGGATGGTAGCCTTGACGGTGAACGCAGCGGTGTCGAGGGCTGTAACGGTGCTGTCGCCACTGTTGCTGACATAGGCTGTCATTCCGTCAGGGCTGACCACGACATGCGCGGGAGACTTACCTACGGGCGCTATGCCCAAGAGCGCATAGCTCTGGCTGTCTACCGCCACGGCCAAAGCTTCATGACCACTCACTGCCCAAACCGTGTTGCCATCCGGCGAAACCTGGAGATTGTGGGGACCGGGGATGCCGGCTAGGGTAGCGACTACCCTGTTGGTAGCAGCGTCAATGGCAGAAAGACTGTTACCCTCTTCATTGGCGACCCAGATTGTGCCTGCCAGCGAGGTAGCGGCTCTTGTAACCTCCGTCGGCTCTCCGTACCACTCAGCCAGCCAGCTCTGCATTATCTCGATCTCCGCCGTCTGCGCAGCAATAATCGCCTCGGCCAGCGTGCGCATCTCGGCGCGCTCGCTCATCTTCAGCGCCATATCGGCCATCTCGATGGCGCCCTGGTGGTGTGAGATCATCGCCTCGATCCAGCGTTGGTCATAGGGCTTGGCCGCATCCTCCGGCACGATCATCATGCCCATGTCCATCCCCATGCCCGCGGTTGCCGCCAGATTGGGGAACCACTCGTCGCGCCATGCCTGCATCTGCTCGATCTCGGTGGTCTGGGCAGCAATGATCGCCTCGGCCAAGTCTCGCAGTTCTGCGCGCTCCGCCTGCGCCAATGCCTCCTCGGCCATGACCACCGCGCCTTGGTGATGCACGATCATGCTGTCGATGAAGCCCAGATCAAAGGGTTGGCTTGCCTGTTCATCCTGCCGACAGGCCGCGGCCATGGACTTGATTTGACCCATCATCTGATTCATGTGATCCAGCATGAATTCCCACTCGGCGCTGTTCATCATCCCAGCGCCCATCATGCCGGGCTCGTCCATCATCATGCCGGGCATGGACATCGTGCCGGTCATCACGCCGTGCCCCGCCATCATGCTCTCCATAGTCTGCATGGCCCCCATCATGCTCATCATCGACCCCATCATGCTCATCGTCGGGCCGATCATGGTGCATTCGCTTACGCTCTGACCGCCTGGCCCCATGCCAATCATTGGCATCGTAATCGTATTGGTCATCGGCACGGTACCCGACATGCCCGCCCCCATCATGCCGGGCGCCATCATACTTTGCATGCGGCTCATGGTCGACATCATCTCGCCCATCATGCCCATCATTACCGGCGCAGAAACCGTAGCACTGGCATCAACTGCTGCGTTGTCGACGCCGGCTCCTTCAGGATGGTGCGGCGAATGCTCGTCGGAAGCCGTGACGCCGGCCATATTCGTGAGTGCTGCTGCATCAGCCACAGCCGCCGTACCAGCGGTTCTCTGGGCACTCTGTGCTACATCGGGCACTGTAGGAAGCGCTGCGAAGGCGGTAGTTCCCGCCAGTGTGATCAAGGCGACTATTGCCAGCGTGAGGGTCAGCACAACCAAGAACTGCGGCTTGTGTCGGTGGTTTTGCATGTTCTGCTCCGTTTCCTAGCATGTATAGACGACATCTGGGCCTAAAGTACCCCAAATGGAATCGCAATAGCCGCTGCGGCGGAAGTACGCGCCCGGTTGGCGCGTGCCAACGTGGATACTAGCAAACGGAGCATCGTGCGTCTACGCGCCATATTGCCTATCTAGCGGAGTGCATGCGCGCGGGAAGGGAGCAAGTCAACTGCACCGTTTCGCGACCCACGTCTTAGCGATCACGCGATCCGCTATATGGCCGCCATACTTTCGACTCGATGTACCAGACCCCGGCAAGGGGTGAGATAGGCCATATGGCCTACCGACACCGGGCGACTTGGCGCATACTCTGCCGATCCACTGCTGCTATCCTATCGGTCAGGTGTGCCGAAGGCGTTGGTATTCCTACGCGCGAGTAAAGGTGAAGTAAATGCTCTACTACGGTGCCGCTCATATGCAACATGCGGGTTGCCGGGTCAAGCCATTGCACAAGCCCTTCAGCGAGCAGCAGATCGCCCAAGCCGAGACGGTCGCCTCCTTGTGCGCGGCGCGTACGCGATGCGTTTCTTCAGATCGAAGGGGTTGTCGCAGCCGCTAATCATTTTGCTTACGGGGTGGCCCGTGTTTGGTATGCGCCACAAGTGGTGCAGCCGGAGCTGCTGGGCGTACGACTGACCGAGTTGGCCGACGACGGGCGGCGCCACTACACGGCACAAGTGATCGTGTTCTCCGAAGAATCGGAGGAAGAAGACCGTGTTGAGCAATCAACGGAGAAGGATGAGTTTATGCCTGCCAGTTCAACACCTCCCGATCAAGATATCGCGCATGTAGGCGATGTAGACGATGCCCCCTTTAGCGGCCACGGAACCAGTGAGGCCCCTGCCGCAGAGCATACCGATGCGTCAGACGACGATGATGGGAACGACGACGCATCTTGGCCCCGCAAGGGTTTCACGCGCCGGGCTTTTCTGTTCAATGCCGCCACAGCGTCCGTAGCCTTCGCATGGGGCATTGGCGCAGGCTACTGAACGTGGGGGCGCACGCCCGCCGTGCAAGAGTTGCCGCTCGTGCCGACTGCTGTGCCGACGCCTGAACCGCCCCAACTGGGCCTGCCGCACAACTACACCTTGCCGGTAGCTTACGGACGGCTAGGTCCCCAACTGATTGATACCGGCGCCTCCGCCTATGATGGCTTTGCGCAGGTGTATACCGCCGCAGGTCAGCCGCTGACCGCCGAACAGCAGGTGATCTTGCTGGAGGGCAGTGACGAACCGATGATAATCGACCATGCCAATGCGTACTTTTTACTCAACCTGCTTTGGGCGCTGGGGTTGACCAACAACAACCGCCTGTTGCGCGAAGGCACGATGATCGGAGCGGGCGGCGGCCAAGTGGAACGCTTTGCCTCTGTCGGTGGTTGGAGCCTGACGGCCAAGCCCATCAACCAGATCTACTCTTCCGCGGCCTTGGTGACACTCAGCGAGGCGCAGCAGGCCGATGTCGAAAAAGCCGCCGCCGTCATCTGCCGGCCTTGCTGTAACAACCCCACCAGCTTTCCCGACTGTAACCACGGTATGGCGATGCTCGGCCTTCTGCAGCTGATGGCCGCCAGCAAAGTCGATGTGGTCAACATGCTTGAAGCGGCCAAGCTAGTCAATAGCTTTTGGTATCCGACCCAATCCAAAGACTTGGCGTTGTATTATCAGGCGCAGACCGGTCAGGGCTTCGAGGCATCCCTGCCCAGGAGGCAGTCGGGCCTGCTAACTTCTCCGGTACGGGATACAAGGGGATTCGTTCCTGGCTCGCCGCAAACAATCGGTTGGAAGTGCCCAACCAAAATGGCAGTAGTTGTGGTATCTAGCCGCAATATCGACAACAGGATGGAGCCTGCGTGACGGACTTCGCACGACCTTTGACCAGGAAGCGAGAAAGCGCCGCGCTAGCCGCCGTTGACCGGCTCGTGTGGGGGATGTATAGGTATGGGTCGGCTTGGGTGTTGGCAGGCATGTTGCTCTTGGTGACGCTGCCCTTTGCCGCGCCCCTCCTTATGGCGGCCGGATGGACCGGTCCCGGCGAGTTTCTCTACCGGTTGTATGCTCTGTTCTGCCACCAACTTCCCCAGCGCAGTTGGTTTCTCTTCGGCCCCAAGTTCACCTATACGCTGGCGGAGATCAGTCAGGCAGCTCCGGCGGCCGATGCGTGGGGCTTACGTGTCTTCTATGGCACGCCGGAGATGGGCTGGAAGGTGGCGTGGAGCGATCGGATGATCAGCTTCTATACGATGACGCCGATCTTTGGGCTATTCTACATGCTGCTGCGCCGCCTGCGCCCTATCCGGCCCCTACCGTGGCGGCTGCTCGTGCTGGCGCTGTTGCCCCTCGCGCTGGATGGCGGCGCCCATGCGCTAAACGACTTGCTCTATGGCATATCTGCCAGCGGGTTCCGGGACACAAACGCATGGCTGGCGCTGTTGACGGGCAATGCCTTTCCGGCCTTCTACAAAGGCGACCACGCCGGGACCTTCAACTGGTGGATGCGACTGTTGACGGGGCTGCTGGCCGCATGGAGCGTGGCATTCTGGTTCTTCCCCTGGCTAGATAGGGTGTTTTACGAGGAGTCGTCGCTCCGGCAGCGCACACATGGGCGCGATGAACCCGACCAACCCGCGGTCTTCTCAGCCGAAGCTCAGTAGGTTGGCGCAAGCTGTAGCTTCTTTGTTGGATAAGCGCTCTGTACACAATAGGCCAGCACAATAGGGGTGAGCGGCGCATGAGACGGCCGCTCACCCTGTTTCTGTGCCCGATTCATGTCACTTCTGTACGATTCACACCGCTAGACAACATTCAATTCCAAATCTGCGCCACAAAAGTGTAACCGGCTACGAAATGGCGTATCTATATAGTGCGAGCGCAGCATGCATGCACAGAGCAGAAATCTGAGAAACCGTTGCTCGGACAAGTCGACCGAGATGTCGTCAAGGAGAAATCATGAACAAGCATCATCACATGACCGAGAATCACCGCCAACGCTGGCCGCGGGCAACGGTATCTTGGTGCGCGACAGGCTGGCGATGGAAGAGGCCCGCGGGATCGACATGATCATCTTCGACAAGACCGGGACCCTAACCTTGGGGGAATTCGGTGTCGTCGCCAGCATCAACGCCGACGGGTGGGACGAACAGCAGACACTAGCCTTGGCTGCGGCCGTCGAGGCGATCCAGGGGCGCGGGATCAAGGCGGAAAGCGAAGGACACACCGTGCATGTAGACGGGCCGCGCCTACTGGAGCAGTTGACGGTTATGCCGCCTCAAGCGATTGCCGAATTCGAGCAGCGCCAAAGCGCCGAAGGTCGCAGTGTCGTCTATCTGCTGCGCGATGCGCGGGTCATTGCGGCCTTTGCCCTGGCTGATGTGGTGCGCCCCGAAAGCAAAGAGGCCGTGGCGCGCCTGCACGAAATGGGCGTCGAGGTCGCCATGCTCACGGGTGACAGCCTGGCCGTGGCCGAATCGGTCGGTCGTGAGTTGGGCATCGACCAGATCTTTGCCGAAGTACCGCCTGAACACAAAGACCAGAAGGTTGCCGAGTTGCTCCCGCGGTTCTACGCGATTCTGAGTAACGCCATTACAAGCGCCTATCGATGCCGACAGACCGAAGCAAAATCGGTCCAGCAACTTGGTAACGAACGGGAACTTGTAACAACGCATGAGGACGAGCATATACTGTGTGCGTGCTTCCGTGAACTCATCCCAACGCTCAAGCCCGAATATGCCGACCTGATCTACAAGCTCGATTTAGCGGGCGGCGACTCGGCACAGGGGGCCGCCCAGTTAGGCATTACCCCCAACAACCTCAAAGTGCGCCACCGCCGGGCACGCCAAGCGCTGCGGCGGCGGCTCGAAGAGAGCTGTCGGCTTTGCGCTAAACACGGCTGCCTCGACTGTACATGCACTGCCGACGCGCCATCAGCGGCATCCGTTTAGCCGGCTTCGTCTCCTCTCAAGACTGCCGCAATCAATATTCGGCATTTCACATGCGTCTAGGCGGACATCGTCTCTAGAAGACCATGTCCGCCTTTCAAATTGGCGGATGCTCGTCTCCGCGATACCTCCAACCCTTGCGCCGTCCAGATCGACCGCCGTACCGTCCCCGTAGTGACCTAGTCAAGTGACCAGGACAGACGGCAAGCGATGTTGCCTATTCGGGCCTAGCAAATCCGCTCGTTTGTACGAAGCCATCCGCCTATAGACTGTACGCATAGCATGTGCGTTCAAGGGGCTAGTTTACACATCATGTAATTGAGTGGAGATGGTGATGATGATCAAATCGCGTTGGGTTGCGTTAAGCCTTGTCATAGTGCTGCTCAGTGTCTCGTTGGCCGGTTGCAGCATTGGACAAAGCAGCCAAGGCGAAGCGAGCCATATCGTGGCGATGGCCGATGTTGACGCCATGCCCCAGCATGTGCAGAGAGCGCCGCGCGTGGTGCGCGATGCCTATCGCTTTGCTGCCGCCAACCCGGATGCCCTCAAGCAGATTCCTTGTTATTGCGGATGTGGGGGCATGGGCCACATGTCCAACTACCACTGTTTCTGGCAGGAGAGCGGACAGGCGGACACCCACGCCCTTGGATGTGGCATCTGTGTCGACATTGCCCACGACGTTCAACGTGGGCTGGCGCTCGATCGGTCGCTCGCCGCCATCCGTACCCAAGTCGACACCGACTACAGTCGCTTTGGCCCGCCCACCGATACACAACCGGTGGCTGAGTTGGCAGAGTAGAGACTGGTGAACTAGGGGGCATGAGATGATTGAGTCGCACTCAGCCAATGAATCGATAGAACCAAACGCGACCGGCGATCTAGCCCGGTGGATCGCCTACTTGATGAGTGCGCTACTGCTGGTGTGGGCCGGCTATCGGTTCGCCGAACAATGGCGGCGCATCTTTAACCTCCGTCCAGTCGAGATGCATCTGTGGGCCGACGCGCCCCAAGCGGGTGGTTGGCAAACCGACCGCCAGCGCATCCCGGCAGGACGCCCTGTCCACCTCACCGTTCACGGCGTGAGCGGCGTCCACACCTTTGCACTGGCGTACACGGATGTGCGGCACGAGCAGTTGATCCAGCCGGGCAGCGAGACGACAGTCGATTTCGTTGCCCCCGCGCCCGGTCGCTATGTGCTCTACTGCACTACCTGGTGCAGTGTCGATCACTGGCGGATGCGCACCGTCATCGACGTCTATGATCCGGACGATGCCGATACCCCGCTGACCTTTCTCCAGTCGCAGCCTCGCTACGCAGTCAACGTTGCGCCGCATGCGCTGGATATGCCCCATCCAGGTGAAGTCTGGCCCACAACGCAGCCGGATACAGCGTTGGGCGACGCTCTCTGGGCAGAGTTCGCGGCCAATCTATCGCTCCAGGATGCGCAGGCAGCCCTGGATTGGCCCAACGCTTCACCTGCCGCAGTCTATGCGTGGCTTGAGGCCGCAGGAGTGGGCGAGCCGCTGCCGGGAGATGCCGACCAGGCTCGCTGGGCGATGGTAGCCGCCCTCTGGCAGCAAGCAACCACGCCGGCGGAACTGGCCCAGGGGCAGGCGCTCTATCAGCAGAACTGTGTGGCCTGTCACGGGGAGCAAGGTCAGGGCGATGGGTTCGCCGCCGCGGCCTCGCCGGGGTATGAGCCAGACTTGACCGATCAACGCGCTGCCGCAGGCGCGTCCCCGGCGCTGACCTATGCCAAGATTGCACGCGGCGGCATGGGCACCGGCATGCCCAACTGGGGCGCCGTATTGACTGAAGATGAACTCTGGGCCTTGGCGGCCTATGTCCAGAGTTTCGTCTATCAACCGGCCCAGTCGGTGGAATGAACACCATGGACCGAACCTTCATGCGGCTCTTGCAGTGGCTTGTGTTGCTCTCCATCCTTGTCCTGCTGGCGGCTTGTACTGGCAATCCGGCGCTGACAGTGGTCCCCAGCGCAGTCGATCTAGGCGAGATTGCGGCTGACGCACCCGTCACGACCGCGGTGCGCATCCAGAATACCGGCACAGGCGAACTGCGCATCACCGGCTTAACAACCTCATGCGGCTGCACCACGGCTAAGATGGCGCACGATCGGCTGGCTGCCGGGGCCACCAGCCAATTAACCATGAGTTTTGATCCGCGGGCACACCCCGGTCTCTATGGTCCGGTGCTGCGCATGGTCTACTTGCAAAGCAATGACCCGGCGCAGACAGAAGTGAAAGTCCCAATCCATGTGACCATCATGGAACCGTAATGGCACATAGCGTGACACTGTAGGAGAGATGATCCATGCGTACCCTTGCCTCTACCGGCCTGCACCGCAAATCGAAGCGCAGTAAGTCTCGCGTCGCTGATCAGGTGATTCTGGCCCTCATCATGGGTGGAACGATCCTCGTTCTCGGCCTCATGCTCTTGAACAACCGGGCTATGAGCAGTCCGGCGACAGCGGATACACCGTCCGCGCCGGCGGTCGACACAGCGAATCTGCTCCCGTTGGCGTCGCCTGTGAATCCCATCGTCGGCGGCCATGATATGAACAATATGCCCGATTTAAGTCGGACACCACCGCGCCCGGTCACAGGCATTCCCCAGGCGAATGTCGATCTGCCGCTCCTTAGTATGGATTGGGGCACGATCCCGGCCAAACCGCCGGTTTCACAGACCTTTCCCATCCAAAACACCGGTAATAAGTCGCTCTTAATCAACAGCGTTGTGACCAGTTGTGGATGTACCGCGGCGGCGTTGAGCAGCAGCGTCATCCCGCCGGGACAGCGTGCCGACCTGAAAGTTACCTTTGACCCGGACTTCCATGCCACTGAGGGACCGGTGACGCGCTTGGTTTGGCTCAAAACGAATGACCCGGATACGCCGGTTGTCGAATTGCGCCTGGATGCCAACGTCCTTCCATAGCCCCGCGGCTCTACACAGGCAACATCGCATTGTTCCCGCTATTGTTTGGTATGATATGCAGGGATGAAAGCCTGCGGCTCACTCGGCAGCAGGCTGTTCTACCGAGGAAGGAGGAAGCGCTGAGGCCGGTTCAGGAGCATGCAGCGAGATGTCAGGCAGCGACGCACAGATGAACGAGCGAGGACAACCAATTCGCGTACTGCTCGCCGACGATCATGCCGTTGTACGGAAAGGCTTCCGCGACTTTCTGGAAGAGGATCCGGCACTGTGTGTAGTGGCAGAAGCAAGCGACGGCGCCGAGGCCTGGACGCTGATCGCCGAGCATCAGCCGGATGTCGCCGTCCTCGACATTCGCATGCCCCGCCTGAGCGGGGTCGAACTGACGCGCCGCGTTAAGGCCCAGTACCCCAACGTGCGAATCTTGGTCTTGACGGCCTATGATGATGAATCGTACGTGTTGGCGATATTGCGCGCCGGGGCCGATGGCTACATCCTCAAAACGGCGGAGAGTGGCGAACTCTTGGCAGCCGTCAAACAAGTTTACAGGGGCAAGAGTTTCCTGGATCCCAATGTTACGCCCTCGGTGATTGCCAATTTGGTCAATGTTCCTAGCAGCGAACAACTGACCGACCGCGAGATCCAAGTCGTGCAGGGTGTCGCCAAGGGCTGGACGAACCGCGAAATCGCGCGCGAGCTTTCGATCAGCGACCGCACTGTACAGGGACATCTCGCCAACGCCTTTGCCAAGCTCGATGTCGCCTCGCGCACCGAGTTGGTGACCGTGGCGCTCCAGCGCGGCCTGATCTCGCTGCCGAACCGCTAGATGCCCTTGCTCCTCTTGATACGCATGACACCGCGAATTCGCCTGCCGCGCGCGCTCACCCATCTCCCGGCCCTGAATAGTCTGCGGCTCCAATTGCTGCTGTGGATTACATTGCCTGTTGCCATCAGTTTGTTCGGCATGTCGGCCATCGAAGTCCGCGGCCATGAACAGGCCATGACACAGATGGTGCAGCAGCAGGCCGATATCATTGCTCATTCCCTCGGTCTCGCCGTCGATGCCCATATCGATCAACGGGAAGGAATCTTGCAGCGGATGGCCGGCGAAGTTTTGGCCGGAAACGAGCTTTCACTCCCGGCAGATGAAACATTCGCAGCGGGCCTTACACTCCTCAATAGCGGTGGCACATCGGCTGTGCCGTCAGCCCCGGCATGGGTCGCCCATACCGATGTTGTAGCCTTGGCGGACGAGGTGGCGACAGCCCAAGTACCCGGTCTTGCCACCATCTTCGACGGGACATCGCACACTTGGCTGTTGGTCCAGGCTGGGCCTGTGCCCACGGAGGGCGGCACTAGCGTGTTGGTGGGCGCAGAACCGGTCGATACGCTGCTCCACAACTACTTCGTGACAATGCTAGACCCAGCCATATTCGCACAGTTACAATTGATTACCTCCAGCGGTGAATTGCTCTACGCGTACACGCCAAGCTTGATTGATCCGGACACGGAATTCGATCCGACTCAGCGCCACGCGATGCCCTGGATAACCGGAAAGACTATTATCTTGCCTACAGGGTGGCAAGTTCTGGTGTATAAGGATTGGCGCGAGACGGTTGCGCCGGTGTTGACCTTTGGCAACATCTTGCTCGCGACAGCCCTTGTGACAACGCTCCTTGCGGCCCTATCGGCATACTTTGCACTTCGCAACATCGTGTGGCCGCTGCAACGGCTGGACGCAATGGCTGACCAGGTGGGCTGGGGAAACTTCGACGCTATTCGGCAGCCGGTCGGCGGCATAGCCGAAATCGAGGAGCTACGCTTGGCCTTGGCCCGTATGACGGAGCAGATCCGCCAGTACCAACAGGATCTCCAGAGCTACATCGGGGCCATGACGCTGGGGCAAGAAGATGAGCGCAGGCGGCTGGCACGCGAACTGCATGATGAAACGGTGCAGGACCTAATTGCACTCAATCAGCAGGTGGAGATGGTCGAGCGACGGTTGGAGATCGACCCTGTCGGCGCTGCGGAGCGGCTCAAGGAACTCCGACCACAAATCGCGTCTGTGATCGATGGGTTGCGCCGCCAGATCCATGCCCTGCGCCCGCTTTACCTGGAGGACCTGGGATTTGTCCCGGCAATTGAAATGCTGGTGCGACAGGTTACCCAGCGCTACAAGTTGACGTACGAGTTTACCGTCACTGGCGACCCCGTTGCCCTCCTGCCTGCGACGATCCAAATAAGCGCCTTTCGCATTGTGCAAGAGGCGCTGCAAAACGTGGTGAAACATGCTCAGGCCGACCGAGTACAAGTGCGTTTAGCCTTTTCAGACAACGATCTGACGCTGACCGTGCGTGATAACGGCCAAGGATTCGCCGCCCCCAAACATCCCTTCCGCCTGGCACAACAAGGGCATTATGGCCTGTTGGGCATGAAAGAACGGGCCGAATTAAACGGCGGCACGCTCCAAATTGATAGCCGGCCCGGCTCCGGAACCGCCATTACGGTCAGCCTACCCCGCCATGAAACCGCTATATCTTCCCCCTCCCTTACAGCCTTGCACACCTAGCCGCCCGGCTAGGTTCCGCACCAGGCCATATTGCCCACAGAACCAACGCAATGCAGCGCGGGTAGTGTGAAGTTATCCCTCTTATACTGGAACCAACCACGAGCCAATTGGCTCTGACCAAGCGGCTGCAGTACGGCGGTCACGATTGTAAGTGGTAGGTTAGTAAGTGGTAGGTTAGGAGGTATATAGTGATGATGGGTTGGGATTCCAGCTGGGGGTGGCCCATGATGTTTGGCGGCGTACTTGTATGGGGTGGCTTGCTAGTGCTGTTGGTTTGGTTGCTGCCCAGCGCCATCCGGTCCAACACACGAGATCGCAGCGATCTATCCGGCTATGAACCTCGCTCTATGGCAACGGATCAGACGCCACTGGAATTGCTCCAGTCACGTTACGCCAAAGGCGAAATCAGCCGTGACGAGTACATGCGTATGCGCCAGGATCTCGAATCCTGACGCGCGCCTAGCTTGCGTGGGGAGCTTTGCCCGTATGCATGCCGACCGGCAGCCCCGTATGCAAGGCATTCACGATTCTACATCCCTGCCGGCAGGCGCAAACGCGGCCGGTCACCGTGCGCATTGGGATCGAGCCGGGCCAGCCAGGGAAGGCGGACTGGGGCGCCTTTGGCCTCATCGACCGCCGATACCGGCGCTGCCGCATCCATGTCTTCGACTGCTTTGGCGACGCGCTCCAGCAATTGTTGCATGACAATCTCAAGACGGCCGTGCTGACGCACAGAGCCGTCGGCGTTATCCAGCAGCATCCGCGCTATCTCGCTTTGCCGACCAGTACGGTTTCCGTCCCCGCGCCTGCCAACCCAATCGCGCCCAGACCAAGGGCAAAGTCGAGATCGAGGTCCGGCTTGAGCAGCCGGCGTCGTGTCTTCTCCTCCCCAACACAACGCCGGCTGTTGGTTGCTCTCCACATACATAATTCGTCCCTACCCGCCTTCGTGCGGTTGTTCATCCCCTACCCGCGGTAAATACGCCGGCATTTCTCGCGGCAATCAAACGCGTCCAACTTTTCCGCCCTATAGAGAGCGCAGCGCCCGCTCCCGCAGAATGAGGCCGGCTAGCGAGCGGCGCGCCCGCTGGGTTTTCTGACGTCTTTGTGAAAATTGTCACATATTACCGGAAACTTTCAGAAACATCTTGACAAGAAGCGCCAAATCTGTCACAATGGCATGGAAGTCACGCATCCCTGTTATCCAAGCCATCACCCAGTCTAGTCCATCATGTCCGCGACCCTTAACGATATTGCGCAACATGCCGCGGTTTCGGTTTCGACCGTCTCACGCGTCCTCAATGACCAGGGCAACGTCAGCCTCGAAGCCCGTGCGCGCGTGCTGGAAGCGGTCAAGACGCTCGGCTATCGCAAGCGCGCCCGGCAGACAGCGGGCGACGGCGCCGTCCTGCTGCTCATCCGGCAAGAGGCCGCCCAAACCAACCAAGACGGCTCGCTGGCCATCGAGATGGAGCGGCTGCTGTTGGCAGGCATTCAGCCCGTGCTGCGGGCGCAGGGCCTGGCGCAGCGCATCGTCTATACCAAGATGGCGGCGCAGGAAGATGAGGCGCTGCTGGCCGAACAGCCGGATATCGTCGGCGTGATCATGGTAGGCGGGATCGTCAATCGAGACTATCTCGCTTTGCTGCAGACGAAAAGAATCCCCTTTGTGGTGGCCGGCGCGCATGTACGGCCGCTCCAGGCGAGCTGCGTTATGCCCGATTTTCATCAGGGCATGGTGCAACTCGTCGAGCACCTGGCGCAGCGCGGGCGGCGGCGCATCGGCTTCGTCAACGGCCCGCCCGCCACCACCACAAGCCAGGAGAAGTACTTAGGGCTGCGCCTCGGCCTTGCCCTTCACGGGCTTGATTATGAGGAGAGCCGCATCGTCAGCGGGTGCTTCAGCTTCGAGTCAGGCGATCGGTTGACCCGTAGCCTCCTCGAGCAGCACCCCGACCTCGACGCCATCGTCTACGGCGATGACCACATGGCAATCGGCGGCCTGCGCGCCTTGCGCAGCTTAGGCCGTTCCATACCCGACGACGTGGCCGTGGCGGGCTGCTACGATTACGAAATCGCCCGCTATACCGAGCCGCCCCTAACCTCCATCAGTTTTGACAAGGCGCGCATCGGCGCGCTTGCCGCGCGCCGGCTTTGCTCGCTCCTGGCAGAACCGGACGACCAAGAGTGGTTCTTGCTGCTTCCAACGGCGCTGGCTATTCGCGCCTCCACCTAGAAACAAGCGGACAACGGTTTTATTCCGCGGGCGCGCCGGATGCGGCGACCGCAAAGCTCAAACCGCAGTCATTTTGAAGCAGGCCTTCATAGCCTAAAGCCGTACCTATCCCCCGATTGTTGCCCGACCCTAACCAAAAAGGAGGCGCCTCATGCGTGATACTGCCGAGCGATTCGGATGGGCCTTGGTTGCACCTACCCTAGCTGTGATGGTGCTCATTTTGGCGCTGCCGCTCCTTTTCTCCTTGTACATCAGCTTTCACCGCTGGGACCTTAGCGTCGTGCCCAGCCGCATCGACTGGGTGGGGTTGGACAACTACCGTGAGCATCTGACTTCGGCGGAATTCTGGCGCGTGATGCGCTTCACCTTTCTCTACACCTTCTCGGTCGTGGGCGGTTCCTTCCTGATCGGGTTGGTCTTGGCGCTCCTGCTCAAGCGGGCGCCGGTGGCGCGCGGCTTCTTCACCGCCATGCTCACCCTGCCCATGATGATGACGCCCATCGTGGCCGGGCTTGTCTGGCGGCTCATGTACAACCCCACCTACGGGGCCATTAACCAGATTTTCGGGTTGGGCCAGATTTCCTGGCTGGGCGAGGTGCGCACCGCCATGATCGCGGTCATCCTGACCACGATCTGGCAGAGCACGCCCTTCATCATGATCCTGCTCTTGGCGGGGCTGCAATCGCTGCCCGAAGAGCCCTTCGAGGCGGCGCTCATCGACGGCGCCAGCCGCTGGCAATCCTTCCGCCATGTGACGCTGCCCCTGCTCATGCCCACAATCATGGTCGCCTTGCTTATCCGCACCATTTTCGAGTTTCGCGCCTTCGACGTCATCTGGATTCTGACCACGGGCGGGCCCGCCGGCGCCACCGAAACCCTGAGCCTGCTCAACTTCCGCATCAGCTTCCGTCACTTCGCCGTGGGCGAGGGCGCAGCGCTCTCTTGGCTCATGCTGATCGTCACCATCGTCCTCTCCGCCGGCTTCATCGCTTCGCTCTATCGGCGCAATCAATAGCCCGTGCCCGGCCAACCAGGAAGAAGCCCTATGCCTACCCAACCGCCAGCCCAACCTATGCCTCACGCCGCCACAGCCGCCCGCAGACGCGTCTCGCGCCGGCAGCGCCGGCGGCTGGAAGACGCCCTCACCGTCCTTGCGCTCATCGTCGCCACGGTGATCTTCTTCTTTCCCATCTATACGATCCTGAGCGTCTCGTTCAAGGCGCCCATCGACATCATGGCGACGCCCATTAAGTGGTTCTTCCGGCCCACGCTGGACAACTATCTGGCGCTGATCGGCCTGCGCCCCAGCGAGTTCCAGTTCGACTTGCCGCTGCACTTCCGCAACAGCCTCATTGTCGGCGGCGGCAGCACCCTGCTCTCCCTCATCCTGGGCACGCCGGCCGCCTACGCCTTCGCCCGTGTGCGTTTTCGCGGCCAAAACGCCTCGCTGCTCTTCCTGTTGGCCTTGCGCATGCTGCCGCCCATCACGACGGTCATCCCCCTCTTTCTGCTCATGCGCAACCTGCGCCTACTCGACACGCAGCTCGCGCTTATCTTGGCTTATACCACCTTCAACTTACCCTTCATCGTCTGGATGTTGCGCAGTTTCTTCCTAGACCTGCCGCAAGAGCTGGAGGAGGCTTCTTGGATCGATGGCGCTACCCGCTGGCAGGGATTTTCGCGCGTGATCCTGCCCTTGAGCGCGCCGGGCTTGGTCGCCTCCGCCATCTTTAGCCTTATGCTCTCCTGGAATGATTTCATCTTTGCCGTCATTCTAACCAGCCGCAAAGCGCCCACGTTGCCTATGCTTATCGCCGGCTTCACCACCGAGATGGGCGTTTCCTGGGGCATCATGATGGCGGCCGGCTCGGTCGTCGTGCTGCCCGTACTGCTCTTCACCCTCTTCGTCCAGCGCTATCTCGTCATGGGGCTGACTTCGGGGGCGGTCAAGGGCTAGACTCAACGAAAGGAGAAAGAACCATCAGCCAATCATTTGCGAGACAAGCCGCACCTGCGTATTCCCGTTCGATGCAACTCGAGTCCATAAGGAGAGATGTACTATGAAACGCGTTTTCGCCATTCGGTTGCTCCTGATCCTCGCCATCCTGAGCCTGACGGCCTGCGCGGCCCCCGCAGCGCCGCCGCCTGCTGCACAGGAAGCGCCCGCAGAAAGCGGCGCGCCGGCGGCGGGGAGCCGCGGCACGCTGCGCTTTATCGGCCCCACGGGCGGCGCCGTCAAAGCCCTGACCGAGGACCTGATCCCCATGTTCGAGGCGGAGACGGGCATCAAGGTCGAAGCGACGTATGTAGCCCACGACGCCCTGACGCAGAAGGCCATGACCGAGTTCGTTTCGGGTACGCCCACCTTCGACGTCATCCAGTTTGAAACCAGTTGGGGCGGGCGCTATTCCCCCTTCCTCGAAGACCTTGAGCCTTTCATCGAGGTGGCCGGAGACGCCTTTGCCGAGGACGACATTCTGGCTGCCGCCCGCAATATGGGCATTGCCGACGGCAAGACCGTTGGGCTGCCCTACCGCGTTATCGGCCGCATCCTTCATTACCGCACTGACATCTTCGAAGAGGTTGGCGTTGAGCCGCCCCAGACCTTCGACGAAATGCGCGAAGTCGCCCAGGCTGTTACGCTCGACACCGACGACGACGGCGAGATCGACGTCTACGGCTTCGGCTTCTTGGGCAAACAGGGCTACGGCAACGCCTATGAGTTCGGCACCTTCCTCTTCGGCAGCGGCGGCGCTTGGTGGAACCTGGATACGTGCGAGATTCTTTTCAACGACGAGACCGCGGTGCAGGCCCTCCAGTTCTACGCCGATCTGCGCAACGAATATGGCGTCATGCCGCCGGAGGTTACCACCTGGGCCTGGGATGAATGGATTGCCGGCGGACAGACCGGCCGCTACGCCATGACCATCATGCACACGCCCTATGCCGTGCCGCTCAACAACCCTGAGGCCAGCGAGACCGCCGGGCTGTGGGGTTGGGCCGACGCACCGGGCCGCGATACCCTGGACCAGGGCGCGCCGCCTGTCGGCGGCTGGCTCTTTGGCATCCCCGTGGCGGCTGAGCAGAAAGACATGGCCTGGGAGTTCATCCAGTACATGACCGGCAAGGAAGCCCAACTCAAGAGCGCATTCAACGAAAACGCCCCGACCCGCCGCAGCGTCTTTGAAGACGCCGACGTGCAAGCGATGTGGCCGTGGG
>Ga0334886_1000456_pt1 | contig 63447 bp, 53 predicted proteins | sample GraSluR1_MG_9_FD_207232 | JGI IMG/M metagenome (GOLD analysis project Ga0334886, IMG submission 207232) | Sludge microbial communities from methane-producing bioreactor in Wageningen University, Netherlands - Granular Sludge_27_06-R1 | ecosystem: Engineered > Bioreactor > Anaerobic >... | reverse complement strand
GGCATCACGCCCGACCATGCCACGCCCTGCGCCGTGCGAACCCATGTTCACGACCCTGTGCCATTTATTATTTTAAACCCGCTCGTCACGCCGGACAAAGTTCTTCGATACGACGAGGACAGCGTTAGAGAAGGCGCGTTTGGCTTATTACAAGGTGAGGAATTCATAAAAGCACTGCTGGGGAGATAAAAAGGAGTGATAATTATTAGTTGACGCATACATATATCAACTCTTTATATAAGCAATGTAATGTAAATATAAATATTTAACAGAGTGTTTTTCCTGCTTTTAGATATTTTACCACAAATAAAACAAAGATTTTAAAAATTTCCCTTGACATTAATATAGACTGGAATTAAAATATCCACTGTATAGAATACGGTGAACTCATTCACCCAAGTAAATAGGTCAAACGAAAACAGAATAACCTTGGACTTAATGCCCATGGCGATTTATAAATCGAGTAAAGGAGTCATAATGAGAATAAAGGGTAACTTTTTAATTTTTCTTATAACCATTCTTTGCTCTGTTTGCTTGGGAACATATGGAAATCCTAAGCTTTGTCCTTGGACACGCGCTTTTCTTGGCAATCTCCAAGGAACACTTATTGAAAATAGAATGTTCAGCATTTATGACGACCCAATTGAAGGGCTCTCTACGGGAGTATTCATAAAAACAGATGGCTCCCCACAAAGTGTCGAAGTTTTAAGAAATCATGGTATCCTTCCAAGCACCATTGCTGGAGATTTTCTTACCGCAAGGATAAGTATAGATAAGATACCGCTTATCGCACAACTCGATGAAGTTCTTTATATTCAAGTTACCCCCAAAGGGCAACTCCTCAATGATAGAGGGAGAACAAATAATCGTGTCGACAAGGTTCATAGAGGCGATTCACCGTTACCGAGAGCATATCGAGGTGCAGGTTCTTTAGTTGGTGTCATTGACGGCGGAATAGATTGGGCGCATCCGGATTTTAAAAGCGGTGGAATAACAAGAATCAGATATATCTGGGATCAGACAGTTTCCGGAACTCCGCCGTCTGGTTTTTCTTACGGTAGAGAGTGGACTTCATCGCAGATAAATAGTGGTCTTTGCACCGAGTTTGATGGTGAGGATGGTGGAGGACATGGAACACATGTCACCGGAAGTGCGGCAGGAAATGGCGCGGCTTCTGGCGGAACTTACGCCGGAATGGCTCCCGAATCTGAAATTATCTTCGTAAAAACTACAATGGACTTCGACCACATAGTCGATGCCACAAACTATTGTTTTAGAAAAGCGGCAGAGATTGGCAAGCCAATATCAGTCAATTTGAGCATTGGTGCTCCGTTAGGGCCACGAGATGGGACATTTCCAATATCCACTATGATTAGCGAGCTCACTGGCCCTGGGAAAATAATTTCAATTTCTGCCGGCAACGACAACGGTAACTACTCTCATGTTGGATATTCAACCAGTTACGAGTATTGGCAGGGAACCAACTTATATGCGCCAACAGGAAATAATACTTGGATTGACATATGGTATCCAGCTTCTGGAAACATTACCTTTTGCATGGGGTTCTATTCCTATTTTTGGGATGAGTATTTTTTCTCTCCAGAAATCTCTCCAGGTGAGGTCATTCATACAGTGATTTACGATTATTACTATAACCCACTTGTCGCTGTGTATATAGACGCTACAGAAACAACAAGCCCCTTAAACGGAGACAGGAATGTTATTATATATATTGGCAATCAAGGGCCTTCAGGGGTTATTCCCAGCATTAATTTAGCCTATCTTGTTCCAAACCTTTGGACTTTGGGATCGGGGAGGTTCGATGCTTGGATATCTAATGGCTGGTTCGATCCGACTCTTTCGGGTTCGCCTTGGGTTGCGGGCGATAATCGGTGTCTGATTTTAGCCCCCGCCGACGCGCGGAATGGAATAGCAGTAGGGTCTTATGATACAAGAGCTACATGGACAGATGTCGATGGTTCAACACACACCGATTCATCTGTGATTCATAATAACATTTCCTCATTTAGTTGCAACGGTCCCACTAGAGACGGCAGAATCAAGCCAGATATCACTGCGCCTGGTAATATGATTATTTCGACTCTCTCTTCAGAAATACCAGCTTTTTCCGCGTATCGCCCGTTAATGATTAACGCACATTACTGGTGCATGCAGGGAACGAGCATGGCTTCTCCTATGGTAACAGGGGCAATTGCACTTTTACTCGAAAGGGACCCGTCGCTGACCCCTTCCGAATTGCGAAGCATACTAACAACCTGTGCCGTCTCTGACTATTTCACAGGTTCTTGTCCAAACAACGCATGGGGCTATGGCAAACTGGATGTATTTCCTGCCATGAGCCTCACAGATATCGAGTATGAAGTGAAACTCAATAAACCTACCAAACCTTTCTTAGGCAACAATTTCCCAAATCCATTCAATTCGGTAACAAACATAGGTTATTACCTTCCCGAAGACTCACAAGTGGAGTTAAATATTTATGACTTGAATGGAAGATTGGTCCATCAGCTTGTAAACGAGTTCCAGACAATGGGTTCAAAGACCGTAAAATATTACCCACATGACCATAACGGCGATGAAATGCCATCTGGATTATACTTCTGTAAACTCAGAGTAGGGGATCATGCTGAGATAAGTCGCATATCTTATATTAAGTAGGATATCCCGTTCATTTTCAGATAAACTCATCGAATGCCTTTGTGATAAGGTTGTTCAAAAAATGGCAGATTTCTAAATTTGTTCCGATTGGTTGTTTTCACCCTCGACGCCGTTTTCTGTCGAGACAACTGCACCGAGGCTCTTTATCTCGCGTCCGAGGAAATAGTTCAGAACCGTGCGAATTGCGATAATCGCCGAAAGCTTACCTATCGCGTCCCAAGATGGAGATATCGAGCTTCGAAGAATACTCGCGCCAATTAAAAAAGAAAGCCCCAAAGAAAGGGTATGTCCGAGTTCAAGACGGCTTTGAAGAGTATGTCCGTAGCCTTTTGTTTTGTGGATTCGATTCTTTGTGTAGAAATATAGCGTGAACATCATTCCGGAAACGATTATAAGTATAGCGGCAATCTGAGCGACATAAGTTGCATATTCTGCGATAGTTGTTACAATATTTTCCATGTCAATACTCGATTCGTTTTGAATAACTAACAATTACAATGGATAGACGAAGGAAAGCCGAACCTCGCGCGAGAAGGTTTTAGCGTTCTGGTCGTTAATAAGACAATCGCTCATGATGAACTCGATCTCGAAATCGGGGCGAACCGACCATTTAACAGCGGCATTAAGATAGCCTTTACCCGAGCCATACACCCCGTCTTCTTTGTAATAGTCGTTCATTGCGGCATCATATTCGATGGAAACCGCGAACATATCACCGAGGTTTTTATCGAGACCTAACCATAGGTTAATTCCGCCCTGATCCTGAGTTTCGAAAGAGTAATTGCTTCCAAGATGAAGGCCGATATTCCCGCCGATCGTCGCCCAGTTTTTGCTGATAACAATATACGCGCCGGGAGATTTGCGCGCATAACGTTTACGCCCGCTGTCCCATATCCCATGCCCCTGATCGTCATAACCCAAAACAATAGCGGGAAGATCCCTCGACTCCTGAATCGGACGGACTTTTGCCTGAAATCCCGGACGCGGATATGCTGTGGCAAAACCTCTTCCAAGAACACCATAAGCACCGTAGCTAACACCAGCCTGAATACGCCCCCAAAGGCCTATCCCAAAATAAGTCGCAACACTTCCGGATTCTCCGAGATGTATCTGTCCCATCCAAGCGCGGTCTGGGAGAAGACCGGCATTTGGCATATCTACAATCGCCCTCGGCTGGTAGTAATTTGGATTAGTGCCTTGAGCGAATATCACTCCGGCGAAAATGATCATCGTAAGAACGATATAACGGCTCATCTCAAACCCCATTTCTCTTTGTGAACAATTTCACGAATATCTTTGCGCGATTTTTCTCTGCCATTTTCATCCGGGATTCCGATTGTGAGGATTCCGATAATCGTAACATCTTCGGGGATGTCCAATATTCGAGCTACCTGTTCCGGAAAAAAAGAACCGAGCCAGCAAGTCCCCAGCCCAAGTTCGACAGCGGTTAGTTGAATATGATCGAGTGCAATTGCAGTGTCGATAGCATGAGCGGGTTGGCCACATCGCATTGTGAGTTCGCTTGTAGCGCAACCTACAATAACAACAGACGCATCGCCAACGAAACTCTGATTATTGCATGCCGGAACAAGGTTCTGCTTTGTATCTCTGTCCGATACAACAACAAATGCCCACTCCTGACGATTTCTCGCTGAGTTCGCCATTCGCGCCGCTTCGAGAAGTGTATCGATTGCACCCTCTGGAAGTGATTCGTCTTTGTAGCGTCGAATAGACCTGCGTGTTCTTATTGCACCGATTACATCCATCTTTCATCACCTTATCTGAATTGAAAGCTCGTAATATGCCGAATAATCCGCAGACACGACAAGTATGATATACTCACTGTCTCGATAGACAAATTTATCTATCGAATTAGGGCTTGGCCAATTTACCGGCGAACTGTCGATATATTCTCCGAAAGTATCGTAAAGATACAAATCGAGGTCCTGACTGCCATCCCAGCGAAGCTCGATATGCAGATTCCCCGTCCATATGGATTGAAACCGGAAAAAATCATGATCGCCGGTGAAATTCACACCGTCGAAACCACCGCTGGAGAGATTCCCACTAACATGCATTGCGTGTATTTTGCCGAGATTCTGCGCGAAATACAACTCGTCGTTCGGTTCGAACTCGAAAGTCGTGGTATCAGGCATAAAACCGGGTTGATACAACGGTATATTGTAGTAGTTGAGATGAGCGTAGGACGAGAAATTTAGAGCGTCAGCATCGTCGAAACGGCCGTCTCTGTTATTATCCCTGTATCCAACATACCGAGGAAATACTCCCGGCTTTGTTTCTGCGTAAACAGCGAACCAACCGTTGTCAAAGCCGCGAAATTCGTATTCTCCAAGATAATCCACATCCGTCGTATCGACATAAACAGGCCCATAAAGCCCGAATTCGACAAGATACACATTGATATCAGAATATACAATGCCGACCAACTCATCGAGATTCGTTGCCCCCGATATGTAATTTTCTGTGGGGGAGGGGCCTGTCCCTTTATTACACGACGAAGCAAGAACTATCAGAAAAACAGCAAATAAAGCCCTTCGCGCGAGGTTCACAACAACACCGCGATTACTTGCGTTTTCTATCGAGAACCTGTTTGCCGGCTTTTGTTGTCTCGTAGAGACCCTTGGAGACAGTTCTGATCTTTCCGGCTTTCTTAAGACCTGTTAACCTCGGATGGAAAGCTTTGCGGTCCTCATCCTTAAGTGCGCCGCGTTCCTTTTCGACCTGGAAAAACTCTTTACTGCTGAAAGGCTTACCGGCCCACTCTCCGAAAGCCAAAATAGTTTCGGGCTTTGTGAGTTTTTTCAAGCTGGTGAGATACTTGCCGAAAGTAACATCCTGTCTTACCTCGGCTTGTTTCTCCGCAACACTTTGCGGGGACTCTTCCTTCATAGGAGTCATTTCGTGCTTCTTAAGCGGTTTTGTTGGCAAGATTATTCCGCTTTTGACAAGACAGAATATCCTTTCGAATTCATTCACAAGGGTATCATCGCCCGTTTCGAGCACGATGTGAACATCACCCTGGTTGAAGTCGATCTTTCCCATTTTTCTCCTTCGTTTTAGTTAGATTTGACAATCCGTAGCTATCATAATCAATTATAACAAAAAGTCAAACTATTTTTATGTTTTTTACTTATAAAAAGTGTGAATTGCATACAAGTCCTTTACTGACTTGTTTTAGAAGAAGTTAGAAGAACAAACCCTAATATTCAGTATGAGATTTCAGAAACCCGCCGAATCTCCCCATTAAAGCGAAACGCCATCCATCTGCGCACATCGATGGAGTAATGCCATATTCAGAACCGTCGAAAGAAGCTCGTGAAATTCCCCAACCCATAACTAACCCAAAGCTGTATCTTTGATCCCATACACGCTCCACGCCGCATGAAACACGCAGTCCCCAGCCATCGCCACCGAATATAAAGTCGCCGGCATTTGGTTTATACTTTATCTCTGTAGAATACCATCTTCCATCGACCATAATTGGGAAAAGCCAGTCACCGCTTTCGTGCATTTCATAATTATATATGAATTTACCGCCGATACTAATTCCCCGAAGACTTGTCGGCTGGTAAGACGCAAAGGGGTTATTCGCAAGCATTAGACCGAGTGCACCCCCCAACGAAACCTCTCCGAAACTCCACAATAGATGTAATTCGGGAGTAATAATATCATAGAAAGTGCCTGTTTCCTGAAAATAGTAAGTTCCTCCCGAAATCGAGTCCTCAATATCCGCGGTGGGGGACCATCCAATATCCACGCCTATTTGTGGCCCGGCAACCAGAGAAGCGGTGATAAATAGTATTGGTATGCTATGCTTCAACAATAGGATTATTAACCTCGATTTTTGTGCAGTTACGGCCTGCCTCTTTGCAATCAAACATCGCCTTATCCGCCCTTTGAATAAGAGAATCCAGAGTTTCACCCTTACTGACAATGCATCCTCCTATAGATACTGTGGCAGATACCCTATATGTGCCTTCGAGAATCGATTGGGAAATAAGCACTCTAATCCGTTCGGCAACTTTTTGAAGCTCTTCAATTACAATACGCGGCATCACGATAAGAAACTCATCGCCGCCCCATCTTCCCGCGAAATCCGCCCCACGAAGATTATGCCCTATTGTTTGCGCGACTGTCTTGAGCACTCGATCGCCGCAATCATGACCATATCTGTCGTTAATTGTCTTAAAGTTATCTATATCGAGAAATAGCAATCCGAATTCCCATCCATTCCTTTTAAATTCCGCGAACCGCGACTCGAGAACCTCTTGAGTATATCGCCTGTTCGGAAGATTTGTAATAGTATCGATTAAAGCTGATTTCCTAAGCTCTTCTATTTCCTCGTGAAACGAAGTGGCGGAAATGTCCTCTCTAAAGATCTCCGCCGCCCCGGCAGACTTGCCGTCAGTATTGATTATTGGAATAGTTTTTATGATAATAGGAAGTCGATAACCCTCCTTATGGCGCAAATATGCCTTTATCTCCCGAGGCTCACCGCTGCATATCGTCTCCGAAAGAGGACAGGAATTCAGACAAAGACGGTTGCCATCCAAATCGACATGCATAAGAATGTTCTCCCAACAATGCGAACCGAGAACATCCTTCGCGCTAAAGCCGGTAATTCTCTCAGCCGAAGGATTCCAATACACTATCCGCCGTTCCTTATCGACAACATAAACCCCATCGCTTATGTTCTCAAGAAGCGCGATATTTTCAGGAAGTTGAACTTCCATAATTTACTCGAACAAGCCGAACCATGGACCGGTGTGTAGATCGCTCAAATACAGCTCGGCATCCTCCGGATTGTGAATATGGTCGACATATGCCTTAGCTTCTGCGAAATAACTTTGCGCAATATCAATATTTCCCGCACTGGCATTGGCTCTTGCAAGCGCTTCGAGGGCGTAGCCCCTGTCAAATCCCACCAGCTGGAGCTTTTCAGTTAGTTGCCAGCATCTATCCGCATGATACAACGCCGATTCGGAATGCCCCAATACAGCCCAAACATGCGAAATCATCCACTCGCCGCGTTGAATATTCACCGGCAAGCCAATCACGCTCCAATGATAAAGCGAAGCATAAGCCGCCCATATCATTTCATTATCCTCTTCATCGGTTCGATCTGCTTTTCCAAGCAATTCCCAAACTCGATTATTCAACTCCGCCGAGAAAAATTCATGTGCCTGATATTCTGTCAATTTTACCTCCTCCTCGATAGGTTGTTTTGCCACAACAATGCTCAATGCTAATAGTGTAAACAAGCCAGTCAGCAAAGTCTTATTCATTTCCACTTTCCCCTGAAAATGAGTTCATATAGAACAATTCATCGATTGGTGAACGTTCAGGGCGATGTTTCTCATCTTCGATTTGTTTCTCCGAGAGAAGTTCGTTAATTTCCATCGAGTGTTTCCCAACAATAACCAATGCGATAACCTTCATTTCATCTGGAATCCCCAACACAGCCCTGACTTTCTTAGGGCTATATCCTGCAATCGGATGAGCAACAAGCCCAAGTTCAGTTGCGCGAAGAATCATAAACGCAGTAGCCATACCTGTATCGAAAAGATTGTATGTCCTATCATATATCTGGCAATCGAAATCCTCTCTGCTGAATACGGCGATAATCATCGATGCGCGAGTCGCCCATTCATTGCCTTTGCTCAGAGTTTCGAACATCTTTTCGAGCATTTCATTTTCATAAACAAAAACATAGCGCCAAGGTTGATTATTAAAGCATGAGGGCGATAATCTCGCCCCCTCGATAAGCTCATTAATAACCTCTTCGGTTATCTCGATTTTTTCCAGAGATCTATATGCTCGCCGCTTTTTAATTGCATCAATAACTGTCATTATAACTCCTTTAATACAAATATGTTATAGCATTTACCTCAAGTAAAATCTTCATACAATTCGAGGTCGAGTAATGCCTCCGGTATGCAATCTATTATATCGCCGGCTATCATCCCGCGAACGCCCAATTCCGCCGACGCCAAATCCCCGGCAAAACCATGAATATAGACCCCAAGCCTTGCAGAGTCCATCGGCGAAATCCCCTGTGCAAGCATACCCGCAATCACACCTGTCAAAACATCGCCGCTACCACCTGTCGCCATACCGTTATTTCCCGTGCGATTGATATATATCGGAGTTTCCGGCCCGGCAATTATTGTCGGGGCACCCTTAATAACCAGAACATCGGCGCCGAGTTCTCGCGCCCATTCATTTATTTTCGAGAACCTATTCGAGATTACCTCACCAACCTCGATATCTAGTAAACGCGCCAATTCCGCCGGGTGCGGTGTCAATATAACGTGTGCGCCGAATACAACATCTGCCCCGCGTTTTCTGAGCTTTGCGATACAGTTCAAACCGTCCGCGTCTATTACCATTGGGCAATGAATCTTCGGCAGAAGCCTTCCTACTAAATCCACTGTCTCGCGATGTGTCCCAATTCCCGGCCCAAAAGCCGCCGAATCAGAATCCTCGATTAATCGCAGAATCTCCCCAAGCGCACGCACAGATAAGCATCGGTTGCTTTTAACCTGTTGCACCGGTCTCGATACCGCCTCCCGAACAAGTCCGTCAACGACATCGACAATTCCCTCAGGAACAATCATCTCGACAAGCCCCACCCCGGAGCGAAGACAACTTTCCGCAGACATCGCAACCGCGCCGGTCATCCCAACAGACCCAGCGATTATCGAGCATTTGCCGAAAGTCCCCTTATGTCCGTCTCCCGGACGGAAGGGGAGAAGCGATTGAAGCTCGCCGGTCGAATCTACACGCCAGTCAGGTGTCAAATCCGCATATGCCTCCGCCGGTATTCCAATATCCACGACGCTCAATTCGCCCACAAAGAAACTTCCCGGAAACTGGAACTGCCCGAGCTTCGGAAGCCCGAGAGAAAGCGTTTCGGTAGCGAGAATCGCCTTTTCAGCGACTTCGCCCGAATCTGCATCGACACCGGTAGGATTATCTACTGCGAGAACCTCTGCGTCGGATTCCATCGCAAGCTCGATCATACGGGCGATCGCACCTCGCGGTTCCCCTTTGGCTCCGGTTCCCAGAAGGGCGTCTATAACCAACTCTCCGCCGCTAAGTTCGATTTCGCCGTCGAGAAAGACTCGATAATTAACACCGGCGTCGCGGGCATTCTCAAAAGCCTTTTTTGCATCACCCTTTAGCTCATCCGGTCCGATTACCGAATACACCTCGACTTCGTAGCCCTCCGTATGCATTATTCGCGCGCAGACCCAGCCGTCGCCGCCGTTGTTTCCCGGTCCGGTAAGCACGATTGTGTTTTCGATATCCTCGAACTCTTCGACAAAAGCCATCGCACGCATTGCGATACCGCACCCCGCACGTTCCATCAAAATAATCCCCGGTATTCCGTGCTCGGAGATTGCTCTACGGTCAATTTCGCGCATCATGTCGGAAGTTACGACTCTCATAATCTCGGCTCCTTGTTCGTTTCGCCACAAGATAACATCCACGAAAGCATTTTTCAAGCCAAATACATGGAAATAAAGCCAAGCTTTATTCCTTTTCGATTGTGTAATTTTGGTTGTTCATAAATGAAAGAGACTTCGGGAAGGGTCAACATATTTGTCGAATCAGTAAGTTATGAACCACTATCTACTTAGACCTTTTCGCTTTTATTAACGAAAACGCCTTTGTATTGAAAAGTATGTGTATTAGTGCTGACAATCAGAACAATTTCATCGCATCTCGAACGAGATCCATGGTCTCGATAGCTCTTGATCGAGCACGACTGGCTCCTTCGCGAAGATAGCCATCGAGTATAGTTTTGTCATCCAAAAGCTCGCTTCGTTTCGCGCGGAAATCGGCGAAATAATCTGTCAGCGCTCCAACGAGATTCTTTTTGCATTTCACGCAACCCATGCTCGGGTCGCCGGCAGTGCACAAATCGGCCTGTTCCTTCGTCCAACCACCATCATAGATTGTGCGATAGATATTGACAGGGCAGTCGTCCGGATGACCGGGATCTGTTTTATGGATTTTCGTCTCGTCGGTGAACATCGACATAACCTTGCGTTTTATCTCCTCCGGCTCGTCGCCGAGGGCGATAAAATTGCCATAGCTCTTGCTCATCTTTTGGCCGTCTGTGCCGGGCAGAACCTGAAACTTAGTTACCAATGCCTCCGGTTCGGGAAAAACCTCGCCATAAAGAAAAGTAAACCTACGCACAATCTCACGTGCCAGCTCGAGATGTGCGAGCTGATCCTTTCCAACCGGCACAACATGAGCGCGATAAACAATAATATCCGCCGTTTGAAGGACGGGATACCCCAAAAAGCCATAGCTGTCGAGGCCGAGCTGGTCGCCCTTGTCCTTATAACTCGGAACCCGCTCAAGCCAGCCGATTGGCGTTATCATCGAAAGTAGAAGATGTAGTTCAGCGTGCTCCTTCACCTGCGACTGAACAAAAATAGCGGTTTTCTCGGGATCGAGCCCTGCGGCAATATAGTCAGCCGCCATCTCGTAAACCCTCGGCACGAGTTTACTCGTATCCTCGAAGCCGCTGGTCAGCGCGTGCCAATCGACGATACAGTTGAACATTTCGTATTTGCCCGAATTCTGAAGTTCGACCCAGTTGCGAAGCGCTCCCTCATAATTGCCGAGGTGAAGCGCTCCCGAGGGTTGCATTCCCGATAATAGGACCTTTTTGTCGCTCATAATGTCTTCCTTTTCAATACCTTCCAAAACGCAGATGAATTTATATGATTATTTCGAAGATTCAAGTCCTTTTCGAGCCGATTTCTTCGTGAACTCGAGCGCAAGCCAATAGGCGATAACCCATTCGACAGGAAATCTGAACCTTCCACCACCGAAAAACAAAACGTGAAACAGCGTTATCCCCACAACCGAAACTATACTGAGTGCAAAAACTGGATCGCTTCGAAAATTCCAATTTTTCACAAATGCCAAAGCCGCAAACATCAGAATAAGGAGCCAAGCCAAATGAATCGTCGCAAACCAAAAAACCCCGTCCTTCAATCGTGGAGAATTGCGAAGGAAGATCCCCGCCGCTTGAAGCGTCCATAGATTCGCGATTTTCCTCGGCGCAAGCGAAAGCCACCGCAGGGGATTTTGTGTCATCCATTTTACCGCCATCGAGGTGTATTCATTGTTGCGGACATTCTCCGGAAGCGAATCGGGAAGAATCTGTGCGTCAGCATTATACCCGCCGTGCGCGCCGTCGAAATTGCCCATAAACAGATTGATGCCGGTATTAGTCGATAGGGAAGGCGTGCCTATCCTAATTGCATTCCGTATCGACAACGGCGCGACGATGACCGCGAAACCCGCCAGCAGTAAAAACCCTCTGCGGATAAATTTGCGTAACTCGAAGTTTTCCCCCGTAAGCCTATAATCTAACCAGAGAGCGACCGGTAAAACCATCAACCCCAAAGTGCGGAACAGAGTCGCAACACCTATAACGAACCCGGCTTTGAAGAAGCCGAATTCCCCTCCACGAGTGGCTATAACGATAGAAGCCGCGAAAAGCAACAGAGTAAAAGGCACCTCCGAATTCGGAAACCCCGAATACAAAATCCCAGATGGTAAAACCGCGAAAATTATCCCCGCAAAAAAAGCCCTTCGTTCTTCAGTTCCGCAGACTATGAAAAATAAATACGCCAAAGCCGCGGTCAGCGAAGACATCAACACGAAAAGCAAATCCATCGCCCATCGGATCTTTAAGACTGTGAAAGGCACAAGCAGAATCGAAGTCCCCGGCGGCTGATATGCCGTAAAAGAGCCGTCGATCTCGATATATCTTCCCGTCTCGGCAAGCTTTTCCGCGAGCAAGTAATACTTCCAAGGGTCGCTTAGAAGAGGTCCCGCCGGAAATGCAATCAGAAATATCAGCCTAAGCGCGAAAGCTAAAACAAACACAACCAAAGCTCGCCGGAAATGAAAAGCAATGTTATTATGCGTTTTCATAACGAAAATATAATCTCGTTGCCTTCGTTTTGAAACAAGAAAACCTCATAATTATAGTCCAATCAAAAAATATCCCGTCGCAAAACCGATAGAAAAATTACGCCTTTCTTCAAAAAAAGCTTGCAAGGATAATGCTCTCTGATTATATATACAGAATGTTTGTTCTTCGAAAAACGGACCCATAGCTCAGCGGTAGAGCAGGGGACTCATAATCCCTTGGTCCGAGGTTCGAATCCTCGTGGGTCCAGTTTTTGAAAGGGTTATCGGGCGATTAGCTCAGTCGGTTAGAGCGCATGCTTCACATGCATGAGGTCAGAGGTTCGAGTCCTCTATCGCCCAAAGACATACGAAAGGATCAAGATAGGTGAAAACCAATTTCCCGCGACCTTCAAACTGTCTTACGCGCGCGATTTCTGAGCAAAGGCGCACCGCTTTTTACGGTGCGCCCTTTTTTTTGATAGAGGAACCATCATGAAACTCGCCAAAATCACCGCCAAACTCGATGAACTATTCCCCCAGTTATGGGCGGAGGAGTGGGACTACTGCGGACTTATCGCCGGTGACCCTTGGGCTGATGTCGAGAGGGTTATGCTTGCGCTCGACCCTTTACCGAACGTGCTCAAAGAAGCCGCGGAAAAGGGAATCCACCTGATTATAACCCACCATCCCCCCGATTTGAAACCCGCAAAACGAGTCGTCCGTGGTGATTCCATCGGCGGAGTTGTCTATGACTGCATAGCGAAGGGAATCGCACTCTATTCGGTTCACACGCCGCTCGATGTCTCAAAAGTCTCCCCAAGCTTCGCTCTCGCAAGGTTACTGGATTTGGAAAGCACCGAAGTCCTCGCGCCAACCGATGGCGGCAAATTGCTAAAGCTCGTTGTCTTCATCCCGAACGACCACGCCGAGACTGTATCGAAAGCGATTTTCGAGGCCGGCGCGGGGCACATCGGAAAATACTCTGATTGCTCTTTCAATATTCAGGGCGAAGGCACATTCAAACCGGGGGAGGGCGCGAATCCTTTCTCCGGAAGACGTGGTGAAATTTCGCGCGAAAAAGAAGTCCGGTTCGAAACAATCGTCCCGCGCGAAAAACTTCATGATGTCCTCAAAACAATGACCAAAGCACACCCATACGAAGAGGTCGCTTACGATATATATCCGCTGGAAAACGCTCACGGAAGAATCGGCTATGGCGCTATTGGGAATCTTCCCGCTCCGAAAACCCTCCTTCAGATTGGGCAACAGCTCAAGGGACTTCTGCCAGTTTCTGCAATCTCTATTTGCGGTCCGGATTCTGCCCGAATCTCAAAAGTCGCAATACTTGGCGGAAGCGGAGGCGATTTCATCGAGAACGCGCGTTCCGCAAAGGCCGATGTCCTTATCACTGGCGAGGCGGGATACCATCGCCTTAGAAAAGCGCAAAGCCTCGCTCTGCCGGTTGTTGTGTTGGGGCATTTCGCTTCCGAATGGATATGTCTGCCTCTTCTCAAATCCTATCTGGAAAAAAGGCTTTGGGAAAGGCCTGGTGAAGGCTTTATCGATATCGCACAAACCGAACACGGGCCACTTTGGATGATGTAATAAATAATTTTCAACCTCGATGGGAGGAATATGTCGAACAATGATGTGAAGAAAACGCTCGAGACGCTCATGGCTCTTCAAGAAATAGATAGCCAGCTCGCAGAACTCGAGGTTTCCAAAATCTACTATCCAAGGCTTCTCGAACAGCTTCGGGATGAAATAGTTGATTTGGAAAAAGAACTCGCCGAGACTCGTGAAAAAGTTATATCCCTAAAAAAGGATATAAAACTTACCGAACTCGACCTCGCCGAATCAAAAGAGCGTCTTTCATCGAGCCAGCAGAGGCTTCTTACCGTGCAGTCGAACAAAGAATACGACGCCGTTCAACACGAGATAATGGCCGCTGAGGAAAAATCTGCACAACTCGAAGAAGAGATGATACGCCTAATGGAAGACCTCGATTATTCCCAGAAAAAGGCCGATGAGCTCGATGAAAAACTCGAATCTGTGAGGGAAAGAAATTTAACCCAAATCGAAGAAATCCAGTCTGAGAACGCATCAATCGAAGAGAAAATGGCCAAGATAATGGAACAGCACCAAACTTTAGCCTCCGCAGTGGACAGAAGAACACTCTCCGCCTATAACAGGATTCGTGGTGGCACAAGCGGCCATGCGGTCGTGAAAGTCGTCAGCAGAGCCTGTGGCGGATGTTTCCAGTCACTTCCACCAAGACAATGCCAGGAAATCAAACGTATGGCAAACGTGAGCTTCTGCGAAGCCTGCGGACGCATTCTGGTCTGGGACGACGAAGTGTCTCCCTGAACCTTCCTAAGATAGTGAAATATATACTCAACATAGACGGCGCAAGCCGCGGCAATCCGGGACCATCTGCCGCAGGTGTTTTACTTCGAAATCCAAAGGGCGAGATTATCGAAGAGGTCGGCGTTTTTCTAGGAGCAACCACAAACAACGTCGCCGAATACTCATCGCTCATTATCGGACTTAAGCTGGCATTGAAGCACACAGTCAAAAAACTTCTCATCCGCTCCGATAGTGAACTCGTCGTTCGTCAAATGACCGGCGAGTATAAAATAAACTCGCCGATACTTCGCAAAATGGCCGTTGAAGCGGCTTCCTTAGTTCGCCAATTCGAGTCGGTCGAATACCAAAGCATCCCTCGCGAGAGGAATACCGAGGCAGACAAAATTGCCAACGAGGCTCTCGATAACGCTAACGGAGCCTCTTCACCAAAAAAATCTACAGCAACTCAGAGGAATAAAATGAGTGAAAAATCGAGAGTGCCAAGCGAAGCAAGTTTCAGCTTCGACGACATCCTCATAGAACCAGCTTATTCGGAAATTTTGCCCCACGATGTCGATATCTCAACGCGGCTTTGCGGTGAAATCGTCCTGAATGTGCCTATCGTTTCAGCGGCCATGGACACAGTCACCGAGAGCAAAATGGCCATCGCGCTCGCCCAGCTTGGTGCGATAGGGGTGGTTCATAGGAATCTTCCGTCGGATGAACAGGCTTCCGAGGTAATAAAGGTCAAACGCGCCGAGAGCGTCCTGATTCGAGACCCAATTACCATTCTGCCAAATTTGACCGTCAGTCAGGCGGTCGATATTATGGACGAAAATAATATTACCGGTCTCCCCGTTGTCGAATATGGCAAATTGCTTGGAATTCTCACCTCGCGTGACATCCGATTCGAGCCGGACCCGAAAAAACTCGTGTCTGAACTCATGACAACCGATCTCGTTACGATGAAAGAATCCGAGCCGATAGCAAGAGCTAAAGCACTTTTACATGTCCACAAAATTGAAAAGCTTCTCATCGTCGATAATGATGGCAATCTTGTTGGCCTCGTTACAGCGAGGGATATCCAAAAACGCCGCGATAACCCCCTCACGGTTTTCGACGACGAGGGCCATCTCATCTGTGCCGCCGCGGTCGGTGTGGGTAAAGACCTTCCCCAGCGCGCCCAGAAGCTCGCCGACGCCTGTGTCGATGTCTTCGTAACAGATGCCGCACACGGCGATAGCAAAAATGTCCTTCGGGCAATCGAGTTTCTTAAAACCGAATTCCCCGATATTCCGGTTATTGGCGGTAATGTCGCAACCGCCGAAGGCGCGCTCCGTGTGGCCAAGGCCGGCGCAGACGCCGTAAAAGTCGGTGTCGGTCCCGGCTCGATTTGCACTACACGAGTTATTACCGGCGCGGGTGTTCCACAAGCCTCCGCTATCGAGGAATGCGCGAAAGCTCTCGCAAATAAAGACATCCCCATCATCGCCGACGGCGGAATCCGGTATTCCGGCGACGCCGCGAAAGCTCTCGCTTTGGGCGCTTATGCTGTTATGCTCGGCAATATGTTCGCCGGCACCGATGAAGCACCCGGCGAGACAATTCTATTCGAAGGCCGCCAATTCAAGGTTTACCGCGGAATGGGAAGTCTTAGCGCTATGAAAAAAGGCGCTCGAGACAGATACATGCAAGAACATGTCGAGGAGATTAGCAAAATGGTTCCCGAAGGAATCGAGGGGAGAATACCCTATCGCGGACCGGTCGCGGACACTGTTTACCAAATAGAAGGCGGTATTCGCGCGGGAATGGGCATGGCCGGAGCTTCCGACCTCAAAGAATTCCGCACAAAAACAAAGTTCCGCAAAATCACATTCGCCAGTCTTCAAGAAAATCACCCTCATAATGTTCAGATAACTCAGGAATCCCCAAATTATCGAACTAAATAACTAACTATAATACAATAAAATAAAGAGGCTTATCTTATTTGATTTATAAGATAAGCCTCATAGTTTATTATAATTCAATTTATTACATTATGCTATGTTGACAAAGCGTCTCAGCAAGGCGCTTTCCATTTTCTAACGGGTCGCCCTCCCAAATCTCGCCGCTCGTCCGCTTGGGTGGGGTAAATATCTTCATCACGCGGGTTGGTGAACCGGATAAACCAATATTCCGCTCTTCGACATCAAGCTCATTTGCGCTGATATGGCGGATTTCCGCCTTCTTTGCCTTCATCATTCCGCGAAGAGATGGCAACCTCGGATCTTTCGTCAACTTTATAACAGAAACAAGCGTTGGAAGGCCGAGTTTCACCCTTTCTCTGCCGGTCTCGGTGAGCCTTTCAGCGACAATCTCCTTCTCAGTCTGTATTTCGATCGAACCTACAAATATCGCCTGCGGAATCTCCAAAAATTCAGCGATTCCCGGGCCAACCTGCGCGGTATCGCCGTCGATAGCTTGCTGGCCTGCAAGTATCAAATCCGCACCGCCGATTGCCTTTATCGCCGAAGCGAGAGTGTAACTCGTTGCCCATGTGTCGCTTCCCGCAAATGCCCTATCCGTAACCAGAATCGCGCTGTCCGCACCCATCGCGACCGTTTCGCGAAGGCTTTTTTCGGCATGAGGCGGTCCCATGCAAATGGTAACAACCTCGATAGAGGGGTCCTTGTCCTTCAGCTGAAGCCCCAACTCCAGAGCAAAAGCATCGAAGGGATTGATAATCGACGGAACTCCGTCGCGAATCAATGTCCCATGCTCAGGATCCATCTTTACATCGGTCGTATCCGGAACCTCTTTCACACAAACGACGATTCTCATCATTCACAGCCTTTCTTCGGCCATTCCATTCCAAAGGCGCGCGGAAGAAGCTCGCCAATGGTCGTTTCGACCTCGATTCCATCCCGGGTCGCAAGAAAAATCTCCGCCTTCTCATCCGCGAATTCAGCGATTACCTGCCTGCACGCGCCGCAGGGTGGTATTGCGCCAATCGAGGACATAATCAGAACCGCCTCGATTTTCTTCGCACCACCGGCGATTGCATTTGCGATTGCATTCCTTTCCGCGCACATCGTCAAACCGAAACTGACATTCTCGACATTCACACCGGCATAAATATGTCCTTCACTGTCTAAAACAGCGGAGGCTACCATCACACCGGAATAGGGGGCATAGGCCTTTTCGAGCGCTGATTTCGCCATCTCGTAAAGGCGATTTTTCACCTCGGATGAGGTCATTACGCGCGTCCCAGATACTCGCCGGAACGAGTATCGACCTTGATATTATCGCCGATATCGACAAAAAGCGGAACCTTGACGATAAGGCCGGTCTCGGTTTCGGCATTTTTCGTAACATTCGAAACCGTATCCCCTCGCACCGCAGGTTCGGTTACCGCAACCTCCATTATCACCGAGGCCGGCAAATCCACACTCAAAGGCTCTTTCTCAAAAAGCAGAATCGGATATATCTGATTCTCTTTGAGATAGAACTTCGTATCGCCGATAATCTCCTCGGAGAACTGGAATTGGTCGTAGGTGTCCATATCCATGAAATGGAACCCGTCGCCGTCGGCATAGAGATATTGCATGTCGCGTGCGGAGAAATCGCCTTCGTCGAGTTGTTCCTGTTCGGTGAAAACGTTTTCAATCACATTGCCGTTGCGCAGATTCTTAAGGCGTGTCTTGTATTTGCTTCTGCCGCGGCCCCTCAACGACATCTGCACTTCGATAATCTCGTGTGGCTGATCCTTATACATCAGTTTCAGCCCCTTGCGGAAATCGGATGGCTTGTAACCCATAAACTGCTCCCATTCTGAGTTTTGTTTCAAAGTTCAATAAAATATATGTAAATCCCCATCTGTCAACACGAAATTCGTTTAGTGCGTTAAAAGAGTGCAATTAAACTTATTTCTTGCTAATTCGAGGCAAAAGCCTTATTTTGCTTTCGTAATGTTAAACGACTCTGCAATATCGATACGAAATATCACGAAGGTCTTCTATCCGCCAAAGACCGAGCCGGTTTTTGCGGTCAAAGATCTTTCCCTCGAAATCCACAGAGGCGAAATTTTCGGGCTTCTCGGGCCGAACGGAGCCGGAAAAACTACAACCCTTCGCATGATTTCGACCGTGCTCAAACCAACCTCCGGAAATCTCTCTGTCGCTGGCTTCGATACTGTCGAGCATTCCGACGATGTCCGAAGAATGCTTGGGTTTCTCTCCGGAAACACAGGGCTGTATAAGAAGCTCTCAGCACGTGAGATGGTCGAGTTTTTCGGACGGCTCTATGGCATGACAGAATCCGAGCTTAAATCGCGCATCGAAGAAATCTTCGAGTTCCTCGATATGACCGAATTCGCCGAAAAGCGTTGCGAAGCTCTCTCCAGCGGAACTGTGCAAAAGGTCAACATAGCACGAACAGTCGTTCACGATCCGCCCATTCTTGTTTTCGACGAGCCTACCGTCGGTCTCGACGTAATGGTCGCGCGAACACTAATCAATTTCATCGATAACCTTAGAAACAGCGGCAAAACGGTTGTTTTCAGCACACACATAATGCGTGAAGCAGAGCGGCTCTGCGACAGAATAGGAATCATACACCGCGGAGAATTACTCGCGGTGGGAACTTTGACCGATCTCCTCGAAATGACCTCTACCGATAACCTCGAGGAAGCCTTTTTCGCGATAGCCGAGCCGGAGAAAATTTCGCTATGAAATCTCGTAATGTCATAACGATTTTCAAAAAGCATATCGTCGAAATGCTTCGCGACAAACGCACTGTATTCGTGATTTTTATATTGCCGATTCTGCTTTATCCGATAATGGTCGTCGGGTTTGCCCAGCTTTCGATTGTTCTTTTCAGCAAAATGGCGGGGGAGACCTACAAAATTCTCGTCCAGAATAGCTCTGACGCCCCGGAACTCTTCGACCTTATCGAGACGGATACACAATTCGCGATTACGCAGTCCATTCTGCCCGACAGCGCGCTCCAATGGGGCGAGATAGAGCTTATTCTCAAAATCCCCGAAGATTTCGAAAGCAATATCGCGATGGGCGCAAGCGAGACGCTTCACATCGAATACAACGGCGCGAAAGAACGTAGCGACCTTGCTCTCGGACGGCTAAATCGCATCATAAACGAATACAGCAAAGGAATCGTCGCGAAAAGGATTCAGGACGCCGGCCTCGATACCTCGATAATAAAACCCATCTCCGACGAAACACGCAATGTCGCCAGCGAAAAGAAAATGGGCGGCATGCTTTTCGGAAGAATTCTTGCGTTGATTGTCGTGCTAATGGTGCTAACCGGCGCATATTATCCCAGTGTTGACATGATTGCGGGCGAAAAAGAGCGCGGCACACTCGAAACGCTTCTCGTATCACCAGTCGGACGAATGGAAATAGTTGTCGGCAAATACCTCACGGTCTTTGTTCTCGCGCTTGTGAACGCCCTCCTAAACCTCGCATCGATGGGATTGACGATTGGCGTCGGACTTAAAGCCATGGCAGGCAACGAGATAATGAGCAACTTCGCCTTTTCGATAGATATCGGCACATTGCTCGTGATTCTCCTCGAACTAATTCCGCTCGCGGCGCTTTTTTCGGCGGTTTTCATGGCGATTTCCGCCTATGCGAACAGTTATAAAGAGGCGCAGGGTTACCTCACGCCGGTCGTTCTTATGGGACAGCTTCCTGCTATGGCGGCGCTTTTGCCCGGAATGGAAATCTCATTTGGCACAGCATTCATTCCGGTGATGAATGTCGCGCTTCTTTTCAAAGAGATGATGATTGGCGAATTCGACATCACGATGATCCTCGCGGTGTGGCTTTCGACAGCTCTCTATGCCGCAATCGCTCTTAAATGGGCATCCTCTATACTCTCGAACGAGGAAGCCCTTTTATCCGAAACAAAGACGACCCCTTTTTCCAACCTTTTCGATAAAAAAAAAGCCCGCCAAAAAAGCTCGGCTAACGGCTCCGACGCCATTTTCCTCTTTGCGGTAGTTATTGCGCTTCTGATCTTCGTCGGTGCGCCCGCGCAGGCCTCGAATGTATTCACAGGGCTAATTCTGACCGAAATTGCGATTATCGCGTTTCCGCCGATTCTGCTTGCAAAGCGATTCAACCTCGATTTCAAGAAGGTCTTTCGGCTACGAAAGCCAAATTTTGTAGCTCTGTTTTTCACTGGTGTTATGGCGGTTTATGGCGCATTTCTGCTGTCTCAGCTCCAGCTGGTTATTTACAAAATTACAGGTATGCCTATAGAATATTTTGAAACTTTTGTGGATATATTAAGCCGAATTCAATCTTATGGAATTTTACCAGCATTCGCTGTAATTGCAGTCCTGCCAGCAGTTTGCGAGGAAATTTTATTCAGGGGCTATATTCTCGACGGCCTTACGAGAAAATGGGGGCCAGCGGTCGGTATAATCCTGTCAGGCGTTCTTTTTGGGGCGTTTCATATGGATCCTCACCGACTCATCCCCGCAACACTCCTCGGAATAATGTTCGGCGCGATTGTCTGGCGCAGAAACTCTATTTTCTACGGCATTACGGGACATTTGGTCAATAATAGTTTAGCGTTGGCCGGTTTGTTTCTGAGCAAAGCCCCGATTTTCGAGCTTCAAAGCGAAAGTTTTGCTTCGATTCCGCGGATAATCGAAGGTGTTGTTTTGTTCGGGGTTTCATTTTTTGTTCTGTGGTCGAATCGCTTTTTCGCGGAAAAAAACGATGGGGAAATGAGTGTTACAAAATTGTAACACATGTGTTATAAAATAGTAACAGATTGATTGGAAGAAATGCACATACCAGAACGCTATGAATTAATTGGTCTTACATATAATGACCTAATTGAATACTTTAATGCAATCGGCGAAAAGCCATATCGTGCAAAACAGTTATTGAAATGGGCATATAAATCCCGCCTTCGAGATTTCGAGCCGATGACAGATATGCCGATTCCTCTTCGGGGGAAACTCGCCGAACGCGCTCAGTTAGGCCGTCTTAAGGTTGTCGATGTCGCCAAATCCCGAGACGGCGCAACAAAACTCGCCCTCGGCCTTAGCGACGGCAATATTATAGAAGCGGTGCATATTCCGAGCGCAGAGCGCGATACTGCATGCATTTCAAGCCAGGTGGGGTGCGCTTTCGAGTGCAAATTCTGCGCAACCGGCGGAGCAGGATTCGTCCGCAACCTCGATTCCTCTGAGATTATCGGGCAGTTCATCGCGTTGGAGGAATATCTCGGCAAATCGATGACAAATGTAGTGTTTATGGGCATGGGCGAGCCATTACAAAACCTCGAGCAGGTGTGCAGAGTCCTCGAACTCTTCGCCGATGACAACGCTTTTGGCCTCGGACACAGAAGGGTTACACTTTCGACTGTCGGGATTCCCAAAAAGATTAAGGAACTGCTCAAAACCGGGCTAAAACCGAAGCTCGCAATCTCACTAAATGCCCCAGACGACGAGCTTCGACGCCTCCTGATGCCACGTGCCGCGCAAATCGCGAATATAACTGAAATCCTCGAAGCGGCATCGCGGTATGCAACGCAGACAGGGCGCTGGTTCACAGTGGAATATGTCCTCATGCGCGGTGTGAACGACACGCTTTCGCATGCCGATATCCTTGCTCACAGCATCCACGACCTGCCGTGCAAAGTGAACCTTATCACATACAATTCGTTTCAAGGGAGCCGTTATTCCGCGCCATCACACGACGCTGTTACGAAATTTCAGGGGTATCTGCTTTCGGCGGGAATCACGGCTACACTTCGCGAGAGCAAGGGACAGTCGATATCTGCGGCCTGCGGGATGTTGCGGCGCAGACATTTGAACAAATAATAGTTTGATTAGGGGGGAACTATGGAACCTAAAGACATCGAAAGGGAAGCCTATCGCGCCGCCAAAGAGCGTGTAGAGGAGCGGATTGGATTCTTTTGGCACTTCATTTCCTATGTTGCCATCAACGCCGTAATCGTGTTCATCTGGTATTATACAAGCGGCTCGGATAGCTATTTCTGGCCGGCTTGGCCGATATTCGGATGGGGAATAGGCCTGTTCTTTCATTTTGCGGGGGTATTCTTCGCCAGAGGCCTTTTCCAGAACTATCGCGAGAAAAAAATGCGGCAATATATGGAAGAGGAAAAGCGCAGAATCGAGAATAAGTATCACAACAACGAGGCATAGTTTTCTCGATGAAATCCCCTCTCGGTAATACAGCGATCGTTTTTGGGCGTTTCACAAAATTCTACACGATTCCAATAATCCTGATTCTTTTGGCGATGAAAGTCGTTTTCGATACGCCATTTTGGATCGCAATGCTTGCGGCGGTGTGGGATTTCGTTGCGATGACAACCCTTTTCTTCCTGCTTCATTCGATAACGCGCGGTAGATTTCGCGAGGGCAAAACTGTAAGGTCGCCGATGCTAATTGTTTCGAAGGCCAGTGTCGATGTCAATATTCGTGAAGCTTTCAATGGTGCGATTTCTGCGGCCAAGCAAATAAAGGGTTTTCGCGTGGTAGAGTATCCCACCCAAGACGGCGGCCTTATCGGCATCACGGGAACGACGATAAACAGTCTCGGCGAATTGGTGAAAATCACCCCGAAGGAATTCGAATCGACAATAGAAATCGCAAGCAGACCGGCTTTTAATGGCGGTTTCGGCGACGGCGGCAAGAATCGTGCAAATGTCGAGCTAATTCTTGCCGCATTGGGGTAGAAATTGCCTAACCGATGAAAAGCTGTGTAACCGAGCCGATCGCTCCGGCGAGAAATGTGCTCGCACCGGATATTTTCGCGCCATCGATGAGATCATCCTTTGTGATGCCCATTAGATCCATACTCGTCGAACAGGCGTGGAATTCGACCCCCATATCGACGCAGACCTGCAACATCTCCTCGAAAGATTGGACACCCTGTTTCTTCATTTTGTTGCGCATTACGAAGGTGAATGGTGCCATTATTCCGGCGAGTTTTGGTTTGAAGCCCTTGGTTATCAGCTTGATTCCCCAGAAGGTGAAGAAAACATCCACTTTGTCCACGAATGCCGAGGCGGTCGATGCGATTATAAGGGCCTCCATCGCGGATTCGAAGTTGTGTTTCGAGACGACGATCGAGATTCTTTGTTCATTTTCCATTAGCTCTCCTTTGTTTTTATAATTAAAATATACAAATATCTGTATATTGCAATAAAAAAATATAAGATAAAAAAATCTTCGACGCAAATCTGTCTTAAATTAAATTTGTGAAGTTCGAAGATAAAAAAAACAGTTGCAAAACGTCGCCATCGCACTCATATTGATTCATCAATGCGAATGGCCTTCGCGCCATAATTACAGGATGCAATTATGCCAGTTTTCGACGTGCTTTCAAACGATATAGGAATCGACCTCGGAACCGCAAATACTCTCGTTTTTGTGAAGGGGAGAGGCATCATTCTGAATGAGCCTTCGGTGGTTGCGGTCGAGAACGATTCCAACAAAGTAATCGCTATCGGCAACGACGCGAAAGAGATGCTCGGGCGCACACCGGGGCATATTCGTGCAGTCAGGCCGCTCAAAGACGGCGTTATAGCGGATTTCACGATGACCGAGGAAATGTTACGCGAGTTTATTCGCAGGGTGATTCGTAAACGGTTTCTAATCAAGCCGCGAATTGTTATCTCTGTTCCCAGCGGCATTACCGAGGTCGAACGCCGCGCTGTTACGGAGTCTGCTGAAAATGCCGGCGCACGTGATGTTTATCTCGTCAACGAACCGATGGCCGCGGCAATCGGGGTAGGAATCCCCGTGGAAGAGCCTCGAGGAAATATGATAATCGACATCGGCGGCGGAACGAGTGAAATTGCGGTTATCGCTTTGTCCGGCATAGTAAACAACACGAGCATTCGTATCGCCGGCGATGAGATGAACGAGGCCATAATTTCTTATCTTAAGAAAAAATACAGCCTCGCAATTGGCGAAAACACTGCAGAGCAGGTTAAAATCAAGATAGGTTCGGCATACAAGCTTCCTGGCGGCGAGGAATTCATGGATGTCAAGGGGCGCGATGTGGTTGACGGTCTTCCGAAAACCCTTCGCATCTCAAGTGCTGAGATTCGAGAAGCCCTCGATGAGCCGGTGCGTTTGATTATGCAAGCGCTTCGTTCCGCACTCGAGCAAACACCGCCCGAGCTCGCAAGCGATATTGTGGACAGAGGTATCGTGATGACCGGCGGAGGCTCGCTGTTGAGAGGTTTCGATCAGCGAATCCGCGAGGAGACAAATCTTCCGGTTTATGTTGTCGATGACCCTCTAACCTGTGTGGTTATGGGCTCCGGCAGAATAATCAACGATACCGAGAAATACAGTAAGTTACTGGCCCGCGAACGTAAGGGCTAATAACATTCCCCCCAAAAAAATTACGCGGTCGATGTCACTGATGACAACGACCGCGCGTGAGAAGAGGTTGGCAACCCCTCTAAAATTCTCCGCCTGTTAGATTCCCGTTCGAATCGATTATGAGATTTGAAAGGCCTGTTAGCGAGCCGTCGAGAGTTAGATTCGGTTTGGCCACCGCACCGCCCGCACCGTCCAAATCATAAAGAAAACGGGGTGTTCCGCTTGGAACTTTAACGATAAATCCGCTTGGACGAGATTCAAATCCGGCACCGAAAACATCCTCGATAGCCGCCGGCGGTTCGCCGTTTTCCTCGATATAGGCTTGAGAAGCCATATATAGTTGTTTAAGAACCGATTTTGCCTCGCTGACTTTGCTTTTAGAAGCCGCTCGTGCGAATCTAGGTATCGCCAGAGCCGCAAGCAGTCCGATGATTACGACTACCAGCATCAGTTCGATGAGGGTAAACCCCTTCGTTTTTTTCGGAGTTGTGCTCATTTCGAATATGTATAATGCAACAATTGTGCCGGAGATGAAAGCCCTATAAATAGGCATTTATGGACAAGGCGCTCGATTTTTCCGGTTGCATTTTGCGAATTGCGAGAGTATTCGGGAAATTTTCATACGATGACTTCATTAAAATTTCTGAGATGCGATATTCTTCTTGCGAAGATTATTTGTGTCCGTATTTTTCAGATATTAGGAGTGTGGATTTATGAAATGTCCTTACTGTAATAGTAATTCAGACAGGGTTGTGGATTCTCGAAGCGTCAGAGAGGGGCGTGGGGTTCGCCGTAGAAGGGAATGTCTCGATTGTGGAAGACGTTTCACAACCTACGAATTTGTCGAGGAGTCCCAGCTTTTGATAATCAAGCGCGACGGTCGTAGGGAGCCTTTTGACAGGACGAAAATCATTCGCGGAATTCAAATCGCCTGCCGCAAACGCCCAGTTAGCGCCGACGAGATAGAATCCATCGCGAATTCTATCGAGGCCGAGCTTATGGAGGTCGGTTCGATGGAAATCGGCGCTGAGATTGTCGGTGAGATGGTTATGGAGCGTCTCAAAGAGGTCGATCAGGTTGCATATGTTCGATTTGCGAGTGTTTATCGTCAATTTAAAGATGTCGATGAGTTTCGATCAGCGCTTAAGAATTTACTTGATACCAACGATCCTAAGTCAAATAAAAAAAGGTAGTTACATGACTATTGACGAGAACAGAATACAGCAAATATTCGATAATATGATCGGCAAAAGAATCGCTGTAATTGGCGACGTTATGCTGGACAGGTATCTTTGGGGCAATGCTACGCGGATTTCTCCGGAATCGCCTGTGCCGGTTATCGCTTTAGAACGCGAGGAAGCACGTATCGGCGGAGCGGCTAATGTAGCCGATAATATTAACGTGCTCGGCGCAAAACCTCTTTTAATAGCGGTTATCGGCGATGACGAGAGCGGCAAACGTTTGCTAAAAAGGGCGAAAGAACTCGACCTCGATGTCAGTAGTGTAGTCATCGACTCAAGCCGTCCCACAACGGAGAAAACCCGTATTGTTGCCCGCAACCAGCATATTTGCAGACTCGACCGCGAGATTACAACCGAAATTAACGAAAAAGCATATGAAGATGTTCTCGGGAAATTCCACGAATTGCTACCAACTCTCGATGGCGTAATCATTTCTGATTACGGAAAGGGCGTTATCTCATCGAGGTTAGTGGGGGAGATTGTCGATAACTGCTGTTCTCATGGGCTTTTCGTAGCGACCGATCCGAAGGAAAGTCATTGGGAATACTACAATGGCGTGAATTTAATCAAACCCAATAATCACGAGGCGGAGCGTGCGACGGGAATCGAAACGTCTTCGGAAAAGGGGCTGGAAAAGGCAGGCTGGAAACTTCTCGATAAGACAGGTGCTGGATCGGCGATCATCACCACTGGCGAGCGCGGAATGAGCATTTTCGAGCACGGCAGGGCAGTTCGACATTTGCCGACAATGGCTCGAGAAGTGTATGACGTAACAGGCGCCGGAGATACAGTAATAGCAACCGCAACAACTTCGATTATTGCCGGCGCGACATTAGAAGAAGCCGCGATTATTGCAAATCACGCCGCCGGAATTGTTGTGGCGGAGGTTGGAACAGCTGTTGCAAAGCCGGAGCAGATATTCGAGTCGATGGGCGTGGAAAAATGCAAAGATTAGACCGTAAGATTTTGACTCTAAACGAGTTCAATATTCGCAGAAAGCGCTGGCAAAGGACGCAAAAAATTGTTTTCACAAACGGCTGTTTCGATATTCTCCATCGGGGGCATGTCGAATATCTCTCCAAAGCCGCTTCGTTTGGGGATAAGCTGGTTGTCGGTCTGAATTCTGATTCGAGCATTCGCCGAATAAAGGGAGAATCGCGCCCGATTGTCTGCGAGGAGGATAGGGCGGTTGTGTTGTCCGCGCTGGAGATGGTCGATTATGTGATTATCTTCGACGAACCGACGCCGGCGGAATTAATCGAATCGATTCTGCCGGATGTTCTTGTAAAGGGCGCGGATTGGGCGAAGGATGAGATCGTCGGCGCGGAAATTGTCAAAGCGAATGGCGGAGAGGTGCGCCGAATAAAGCTTACCACAGGAAAAAGCACTTCGGCGATTATTGGAAAAATTTTAGAAAACAATAGGGGAGAGCGCTGATGGATCAGCAAAAACTTCGTGAAATCGGTTATGGCGAGGCTTTTTTGGGTTATTACGCCCTTCGCAGGAAGGAAAAGCGCGATTATCAGGGGAAATGCTATCTGGTTTTAGAGCTTGCGGACTCATCGGGAAGGTTTGCCGGCGTTTACTGGGGGGATGACGCCGCGAATATATTTGATGACCTCGATAAAGCAACAGTCGTAAAAATTAAAGGCGTTATGAACGAATATCGCGAACGCCCGCAGATAAAAGTTTTCGAGATACGCACAGCCGGTGAGGACGAATTCGAGGCTTCAAGTTTGCTTCCCGATGCCGAGATTGCGCAGGAAGAGCTTGCCGAAGCGATACAAAATATTGTCGAATCGATTAAGGATGAGAATCTTCAGAATCTATTATGTCAATTTTTTGAGGACGCCGATTTTCTCTCGAATTTCATTTCCGCACCTGCCGGAAAGCTTTGGCATGGCGCTTATGTCGGCGGTCTTGCGGAGCATTCACTTAATGTTGCACGAATTTGTGATCATACCGCATCGCTATTTCGACTTTGCAGACGCGATTTGCTCGTCGCGGGAGCGCTTCTGCACGACATCGGAAAGACCGAGGAGCTTGCGGGGGATGCGGCTTTCGATTACACGACCGAGGGTAGGTTGATTGGACATATTGTTCTCGGAGACAGACTGCTTAGGCGGGTAATAGCGAGGATGGAGAACTTTCCTACCGAAACTGCTAACGAGTTATCACACATGATATTATCTCATCACGGCGACTCGGAAATGGGGTCACCTGTTGTGCCGATGACAATCGAGGCGGCGATACTTCACCATGCTGATTATATGGAATCACAGGCAAACGCTTTCACACATGTGATAGAAAAGGAGCTGGAGTTATCCGAGGATTTTTCGTCGTGGGTAAAACCGGCCTCCCGAATGTTGTATCTAAAGCCCTATCGAAAAAATAAGGAATGAGTTATTCGATGATGTAGATTTCAACACGGCGATTTTTGCCCCTGTCGGAACTGTTGTTTTCGTATTTCGGTCTATCCTGTCCAAACCAATCAACCGTGATGTCGGATTTTGAGATACCGCATTTTTCTGCGATGAAGTCCGCTGTGTTCTGTGCGCGAACTTTTGAAAGAGCAATATTGTTCGGGAATTCCGGCGTGTTGATGTTGACGAAATCCGTGTGCCCCTCGATATAGAGCTTTTTGCCGATGATTTTCGGGCAAATCGCTTCTATAACAACACGAGAATCAGTATCCAAATCCGCGCTTCCGGTCGAGAAGAAAATCTCTGCGACATATTCGCCATCGGGAACATCGAAAATATCCTTAGCCGATGTTGTTGGTGGCCGCTGGATTCCCGGTCCTTCCGGCTCGGGTTTTGGTTCTGGTTTTTCAACCTTAGGTATTTCGAGGCTTATGCCGATTCGATGGGTGTTATCGAGTTCGTTGTTTGTGACGAAGGCGTAATCGACGCGGAAAAAGGCGATTCCCAGCCCAAAACCCGCCGCGAAATCTTTGCGGTCGATTCCTGCGCGCAGATGGACCCTTTTTAGCATCGTGAATTCCGCGCCGATGTGCGGATCGAGCGACATCGCGCCGATTTCGATAATGCCATCGTAGTTCTCGAAACGGGTCTCGAATTCACCGTTGAAGGCAACGCCGCCTCTGACAGATTCAATAGGTATTTCGTAGCGTGCGCCCCACCATAGGGAGGGCGCTTTGGTCTCCCATGTTCCAGTTGACCAACGAATATGAGTGCCGGTAATATCGCGAACAGAAGCTCCCAGAAGCAAATCTGGTTGAAGCTGATATTGCGCGCCGACATCCAATCCAAAACCGAATGCGGAGTATTCGCCTATGTAGCTTTGTAAGTTCTTGAGAGATAACCCCATACGAAGTTTGTCTCCGAATTGTCTTCCCGCGCCGATTGTAATAAGATAGTCGCCTTCGGAGCGGTAATAAATGGCCTCTGGGCGTATCTGTTCGCCGGGGTCCCATGTGCCGTTGCCTTCGCCGGGGTCGCCTGTGCCGGGGATTCTGTCCGGGCCGTAATCGTAAAAAAGGGTTGTATCTGTGAATGGTAAGTTTTCCGTGGCGTTGCGGAAAAAGCCAATTGCCCATTGGGTTTCGCCGAGACGTTTTCCAAGCGCGGCAACGTCGATTTTGTATAGGTCTCCGAACATTTCGGCATGCATAAGGTAAACTTGCGGCCTCGCAGAGAGTCCTGTCAGCCCTGCTGGATTCCACCACAACGCCTGTAAATCAGCATTGTTCATCGTAAAAGAACCGCCCATTCCAGCGGCGCGGACTCCAACGCCGAGATCGGTGAATTCGCCAGCGTATTTTGTCGCAAATACACTGGAAATCATGGCTAAAAGGACTATGATTACAAGCATTTCTCGATTTTTAAACATATCGGCTCCTCGATGGGTCGATTAATCCAACGAATATCTTAACAACGCTCCAACACCGCCAAATTTGGCAAGCTCTGCGTTTCTGGGCGGAACGAACTCTACGAAGGCTGAAATAGTCTGCGCTTTGCTGACAAGCTCTTCTAACAGTGCGCTATCGATATCCTGATCGACAATTAGCGTGTCCACCTGACCTAATTCTAGCGCTTTTTGAACATGGATTATGCCGGCTTTTGCAAGGCCGCCCCTTCTATACTCAGAAAGAAATCGGGCGAGAATTTGTTGTTCTTGTTCGCGTTCGGCGCGTACGAGTGCCGGTGCGATTTTAAGTATGAATTCGTCATCGGAAACGGCGAGATCCCATTTGATGGTTTCTACAACCATTTTGCGCCATTTTTGCGGCAATTCTGATTCAATTGCTGTCAGAATCCGATCTCGTCCTGCGAGCAGAATGCGATTGACCTTTTGGTTGCTGAATATTTCCACTGCGGCATCTGCAACATCTTTCGCAAAATGAAGGATTTGTTTATCTCTGCGTCGCTGATAACGCATCTGCGACCATCCGCCGACTTTGGAAAGATGGTGGATTTTTACGTCTATCGCGTGCATATCGTCTATAACTTTGCCGGCCGATATCGATATTCTAGCGCCGGAAGCATCGGCTATTATTACTCCGACCGGTTCGAACTCGTCGAGTTCCATCGCCAATGGCATGATGATAGCCTGATTATCGGCCGATACCGAGGTTTTATGTGGAATTGTGAGTTCGACACCGGTTGAATAGCCCTCGCCGAGATCGATGAAAAAGGCCATAGCGGGACCATTGAAATTGCTCTCGCGCTGTTTCTCAAAATAGTCAAAAATGAATTCGACGGAGGTGTTGAAATACTCTTTTTCTTCTGAAGTTAGAACTGGACCAAGCCGTTCGATCTCCTCCCGAAGTTCCTCTTCTGCCCTATCCCAACCCAAACGAAGGTTGATATATGCAGATATAATCGTCCTGCCGGTTTGTTCCAGCGAAGCTAACTCGCGAAGAAGCTCTTTACTTACATACATTATTCATCTACCTTTCGATTTTGGGCAATAACAGCTTCCGCAATTTCGAGGTCTTCCGGGTAGGTGATTTTGATGTTTCTGCGTGAGCCTTTGACGATATAAATTGGATATCCTATCGTTTCGACCAATGCGCAATCGTCGGTTGAGGAAGAATCAAGAGAAGCGGAGAGGGCTTTTTCAATGATAGCGCGCCGAAAAACTTGTGGTGTTTGAACACCCCAGAATTTTGTTCTATCCACGGTGCCGATTATGAAATCCTTCTCGACCAGTTTTAGGGTGTCCGAGACAGGAGTGGCTAGAGTCGCGGCACCGTGCTTTTCCGCGGCTAACAGGACAGCGGTTATCTCCTGAGAACTAATTAGAGGACGTGCGGCATCGTGGATCGCGACAATGTCGCAATCTGAGGGAAGAATCGAAATTCCGTTACGCACTGAATCGGTTCGGGTTTGTCCGCCGGCTGTGATTTTAATTTTTTTGTTCAATCCGGCAAGAGCATTTCTGAAGTCTTTTTCAAAACCAATCGGTGCGATGACAATTAGCGATTCTACAGTATCGATCTCGCAGAAAACTTCTGCGGACCATCGCACAAGTGGCTTGCCGAAAAGCTTAACAAGAGCTTTCGGTATCTCCGCGCCAAATCTTGTGCCCGAACCGGCGGCTACTATGATGGCTGTAGCTTTCATTATAATAAATATCCTCGAAAAATTGAAATATGCAACCACTTTTATGGGCTACGGGTCTTCTCCGCCATAGAAATTTGTTTGAATCATCCGAACTTTTTTTCGACGGAGAAGACCGGGTATTTCGGCTTCCAAAGGCATAGGTTTGCTAAATAGCATGAGTTAACATATTGTATTACAGTAAGTTATGTTTATAGGAAGCCGAACTACCCCCGACCTTCGGTCGGCGACGCCCATATTTGAGAAATTGCGGAAATCCTTGACCGAAAGGGTCAAGAAAACTATATTGATGTATCGTTAATTCAAACTGGAAATGGAAGATGAAAGAACCAGAAGTAACCCTCGATTTGGCAATAAAACACGGCTTGACTGAAGCCGAATACCGTAAAATAATCGACTATCTCGGCCGAACGCCTACATTTGCGGAGCTTGGCGTCTATTCGGTGATGTGGAGCGAGCATTGTAGCTATAAAAGCTCGATTAAATATCTCAAAACCTTCCCACGCGATGGGGAGCGGGTTCTTGCCGGTGCTGGCGAGGAAAACGCCGGAGCAATGGACATCGGCGATGGAAAAGCTGTGGTTTTTAAAATCGAAAGCCACAATCATCCCTCGGCACTCGAGCCGTTTCAAGGCGCGGCGACAGGCGTCGGAGGTATTCTTCGCGATGTTTTCAGCATGGGAGCGAGGCCTATAGCGGCACTTAACAGCCTTCGTTTTGGCGAGCTGGGAAATCCCAAACAACAACACCTTTTCAATGGCGTCGTAGAAGGGATAGCGCGCTATGGAAACTGTTTCGGAGTTCCGACAGTAGGTGGGGAGGTTGTTTTCGATCGTGCATATGCCGGAAATTGCCTCGTTAACGCTATGGCCGTGGGTATTGTCGATGTCGATAAAATGATGCCGGCGAAAGCTGGGGGAATAGGAAATCCGGTGTTCATCCTTGGCGCATCGACCGGCAGAGACGGCATACATGGTGCGACATTCGCCAGTGTAGAGTTAAGCGATCAATCTGCCGAGGATAGATCGAGTGTTCAGATCGGCGATCCTTTTCTCGAAAAGCTTCTGATGGAAGCAACGCTGGAAATTATCGAAAAGGGTTTTGCTATTGGAATTCAGGATATGGGAGCGGCGGGAATCTGTTGTAGCTCATCCGAGACCGCAGAATCCGGAGGAGTGGGCATACGGTTAAATTTGAACAAAGTCCCTATGCGCGAAGACGGCATGACCCCCTACGAAATCCTTCTGTCCGAAAGCCAAGAGCGCATGCTCGTAATAGGGAAGGCCGAATTTGCTAAAGATATTATCGCTGTAGCCGAAAAATGGGATCTTCATATCGAACAAATTGGCGAGGTCATCGAGGGGGATCGTTTTGTCTGTGATTGGCACGACGAGACGGTTTGCGATGTTCCGGCATCTTCTTTGGTTTTGGGTGGGGGAGCGCCGGTGTATGATCGCCCCTTTGCAAAACCCGCATATATTGAAAAAATTCACGATTGGCAGGTCGAAGAGCTTCGGACCGAAAATCTCGATCCGCAGAAAACATTGCTCGACGTCCTTTCGATGCCGACGATTGCCTCGAAACGCTGGGTTTATGAACAATACGACCATCAGGTTTGCACCGACACGGCGATAGTTCCCGGTTACGATGCGGCACTTCTGCGTGTCAAAGGCACGGACAAATTCATCGCCGCGAGCACGGATTGTAACGGCAGATATTGTTATCTCGACCCATATATGGGCGCGATGCAAGCGGTGGCAGAATCTGCAAGGAATGTGATCGCGACCGGAGCGAAACCGATAGGCATCACAAATTGTCTAAACTTCCCGAATCCGGAAATTCCGGAGAGATATTGGCTGTTTATCGAGTCGATCCGCGGCATTGGAGATGCATGCAGAGAATACATAATTCCGGTTACCGGCGGGAATGTCAGTTTTTACAATGAATCACCCGATGGTCCTATTTATCCCACGCCGACAATTGGCATGATAGGTTTGCTCGAAGGCGAAGAGAACATTATCCGCGCTCCCTTTATCGAAGGTTCAATTATCTACCTGCTTGGGGCGACCGACGAATCGGAATTTGGCGGAAGCGCTTTGCAAAAATTGATTATCGGCGATCCGAAAGGAACACCGCCAAAAGTCGATATGTCCTTGGAAATAGCGCATTCAGAGCTTATTCGGGAAGCAAACTCCTATAAAATGATAACCTCTTGCCACGACATCTCTGATGGCGGATTGGCAATTGCATTGGCCGAATCTTGTATTTGGGGGAATGTCGGCGCAAAGATAAATCTGCCGAGTCATAATGATGCGGTTCGATTCCTTTTTACCGAAACGCAAGCGCGCTATTTAATTGGCATAAAAGCTAATATCACCGATGACTTCGAGCATATAATTAAACAAAGAGGGCTTATTGCCAATAATATTGGAACAGTAACTGGAACGGAATTGGTGATCAATTCGTCTATTTCGATCGCAATCGAAAAACTTAAGTGTAAATATTATAATGCGATACCAGAATTGATGAAAGGGAAAATATAATGAGGAAGCAACTTCTTGTTCTTGTATTGTTATTCGCTGTTCTAACCTTTGCAGAAACACCGCTGACCTATGTCGGAAGTCAACTGTGGTCAAATTTGGAGTTTATCGTAGCCGAAGGGAATTACCTTTATGCCGGATTCCCCTATGGCGTCGGTGTTTTCGACATCTCAGATTCCCTGAATTGCACCTTTGTGTCAAAATATTATCTTGGCGAGCCGGTTACAGATATTGCCATTTCAGGAAATAACCTCTATCTCGCCGCAAATAATAGGGGGTTGGTGATCCTCGATAAGACAAACCCGCTCAGCTTGAGTCTTCGTGGCGAATTGGCTGTTTCGGATCAGCTTGTTACGGTCGAGGTGCAGGGCAATTATGCCTATTGTGGCGGACGTCTATCCGGTTTTCATGTCATCGATGTTTCTAACCCGGCGTCGCTAAACCGTGTGGCTTTCGCAACGATGTATGGCGGAATGAGCGATATTCAAATATCCGGGAATTATGCCTACATTATGCGCGGTCTTGGGGGTTTGCGCATTGCAGATATTACAAATCCAGCCTCACCGACGCTTAGGGGAAATCTTCCTACTACCTCCTACTACCGTCAGGGTGTGGTGATTGGCAACTATCTCGCTATCGCTTCGGATAACACGGGCATTACCGTTGTAGATGTAAGCAACCCTGATGCGCCTTCTGTGGTGGCGGGCTACCCCGCGCCGAGTTCCTCTACAATCTCGGGAATAGATAAGAACGGCTCTACTGTCTATGTTGCCGCAGGTAACTACGGTGTGATTTCTGTCGATATGTCCACACCCACCTCGCCAACATATATAGACCACCATTTAACGACACTTACGACTGTCCTTAAGGTCAATTATCACGCCGGAATTCTATATATATCTACCGCTGACGGACTTCAGCTAATCGATGTTTCATCGGATCCTACCGATATGTCATATATCAGTAAAGCGGACAGGCATCCAAATATAAACTATATCTGGGCAAGCGGATCTCGAATGCTCACCGCTTCGGGTGTTCACGGCATCGATGCCTTCAACCTCACCGATATGTCGATGCCGGTGCATAATTTCCATTATCGCGGTGGAATGAGTTTCGACGGCGCTTTCTATTTATCGAATTACATCTATGCCGCCGCCGGTTCCGATGACCTTATGATTTTCCGCTCCAATGGGCTTACGGATTTCCCGACGCCTGTTACATCGGTAGCTGTCAGCGGGAACGCTATCGATGTGCAACTCGACATGTCCCTGTGTTATGTTCTTACAACAACAGGGCTTGCGCAGGTTAGCGTTTACAATCCGGAGAGTCCGGTTGTTTTCGCTGAGGCCGCAACCTCGAATCCGAAAGCTTTCGCCGCAACACCGGCTTTCGTATATATATGCGATAGAACCGACGGCTTCGTCGTGATCGATCCTTTGGCGATGACCACTTTTGCCACCGAACCGGCAGGCGCTGGAAAGAACTATACCGAAGTCAACGTCGCCGGGAATTATGCCTATGCTTCTGCTGATGCAGATGGCATTCTCATATTCGACATATCGAATCCAGCCGCACCTGCTTTGGTTGCAGAATACGACACCGAAGACAACGCAAAGGGCTTGGCTATAGCTGGTGAATGGCTTTATGTAGCTGTCGATCGCGATGGTGTTCAGCCCTTCAAAATCATCCCTCCCGGAGATTCACTCGTCGCCTATGACTGTTTCGATACGCAGGGGAGAGCGAGAGATGTGCATGCCGATATGAACTATGTTTTCGTCGCAGATAGAGATGCTTTAATAATCCTCAGAAATACGCTTTATGACATCGAAGAAAACAGTATCGATAAGCTTCCGGACGCTAAAGCTCTTAGGATAAGCCCTAATCCTTTCAACAGCTCCTGCAGAATTGAGTTACCGGAGAATGCGAGTATCGAAATATTCGATGTTTCGGGAAGATTGGTTTCCTCGGAGGTTCAATTTGAAAGGCTCGGAGGCAATGCGCTCATCTGGACTCCGCCTTCCGAGCTTCAATCGGGACTTTATTTCGCACGCGCTCGAACAAACGAGGGGTTGGAATCGCAAGCAAGATTAGTGTTGATAAAATAACCTTATATAAGGTGGGTTTTCATGGATAGGATTTCGAGGTTCATCGCCTTTGTCGCAATAACAGCCTCTGTGGTTTGCGCTTTTCCGAATCTTCGTATCGATGGTGCTGAAACAGTGGTTGTTTCACCGCCACAGAATGTTCTTATAACAGCCGATTTTTCGGAACCGGGGCAATCGATAGCCTTTAGGCTCTATGTCGATAACAACGGAGATAGAATTCCCGAAACTATCGAGATGAAGTCTTTTTTCAAGATTATCGACGGCATTCCACCAATCGGTTGGATCGATGGCGAACATATCACTGGCGACCTCGATTCTGCGGTTAATAGTGAGATGTCATGCAGGATAACCATCGACATGTCAGTGCCCATTACGCCAGTTCCACTGGATACAGTGTATTTCTTCCTCGTCGCTCTCGACGAAGGGGATAGCAGTTCGGACACCGCAATCATCAAAGTTCTTCCGCCGGAGCCAGTTCTGGAACCGGTTTTGCCATACATCTACGGAAATGTTTATTCCGCAATTGATAGCTCTAATGCCATTTATCCGGCATTCTGCATTTATGCCGGTATGTCGGGAGACCCTGTAATGACAGACTCTTCTGGGAGGTATTTTCTAACGGTGCCGCAGAGAGACAGCACATATATCGTGCAGGTTGTTCCTTTGGACGGCGACCACATTGTTGCCAACTCGATGATTACTGTCGGTGCATCCGATGATAGTGTCCGGCTTGATTTGTTCTGCAATAGCCTCGAACAGAGGATTCGAGGGAATATCACTCTCGACGGCGAAACACCTGTGCCCGGATTCTTTATAATTTTAGCTCTCAATACGGTCAGTTTCAATGTTGCCGCTACAATTCACGATCAGGTTACCGGTGAATACCGTGTGCCGGCGGTTCCGGGGAGCACGGTTGTTGGATTTCTCGATTTCGAGAATTTTCCTGCCGGCTATTTCCCATATCCGGTGGAGAGAAGGCTCGATGTGCCTTTTTCCGGTGATGTTACCGGGGTGGATTTCGACCTTCAGCCACTCGATGCCGCTATTTCAGGAACTGTTATCGACTCCTCGGTTGCTGGTGATGCCGAGAACGAAGGCCTTTGGATATACGCCGACGGCGGAGATTATGGCGATTTCACCGCGAGGACAGACAGATTCGGAAACTATCTAATTCCGGTTAAAGGCACAACCACAGAAACCTATCGAGTTACGCTCGAAACCTTTGGTTATGATGTCAACCCATGGGTTCACGACCATATTTCGGTGGGGGTGGGGGATACTGTTACCGACAACAATTTCATCCTCGGCGAGGCATGGATAAGAAACAGGATTTCTGGATCTGTTCTCGATTCCGATTTGGACCCTGTCGAAGGCTCAATCGTGGTCGCGCAGAATAAGTCTCTGGCTTTCAAAAAAGCATGGCAAATGACTTTCACTGATTCAGTCGGCGAGTTTAGTTTCGAGAAGTTACCGCCGTTGTCAGGGAAATGGCTTGTTGGAACCTATAATGACAGCCTCGGATATACCGAACCTCGGGTCATTATCGTTAATAGGATCCCATCGGATACGACAATCGCAGACGCCAATTTCGTATTCTCTCTGTCCGGTATCGATGAGTTTATTCCGCATCGCGCCTCGGAGTTTTCGATTAATTCGATCTATCCGAATCCTTTCAATTCTATCGCAAGGGCGAAAATCGCTGTTAACGAGGATATCGCCAATATCGATATCAGCTTGTTCGACATCCTCGGACGTAAGCGCAAAACCATGCTCGAAGGCGCGATTTCGAAGGGGGAGCATATCATCGAAATCGATTGTAGAGGCTTGTCTTCAGGGATTTATTTCCTTCGGATGAATTCGGGCAAATCCTCGGTGGGGAAAGAGGTTTTATTTATTAAATGATGAGACCGTTTGAATTGCGTTTTGCAAATTGCAGAGGAAAACTAACTTTTTCCGAGGACGGGTTGAATCGGAAAAACCCTTAAACAGTGTGTTTATGATTGAAATCTCCAATGGCACAACTATTGCACTTAGAGAGTTGAAATGATGCGCAAAGCTACAAATAAGAACTTTTTCGGCTTTACGCTCATCGAGTTGATGATCGTGATGCTTATTATCGGTATTCTCGCGGCTTTAGCCATTCCAAAATATGCAGATGCCTCGAGACGAGCAAAATATTCTCAGGCAAGACTTCATCTCAAACGCATATACCAAGCCCTCGAAAGTTTTTATGCCGAGAAGGGCTGTTACCCACCCGATGTTTGGACAAATGTCCGACCTGCCGGTTTAGTTCCCAAATATCTCGATGAATGGCCCGGCCCGGCACGCGACCCGATGAATGCCGTTTATGATTATGAAGAATGGCGAGGTCCACGCGGCACGAGTTGGATAGGTGTCGTATATTGCGGGCCAAATTTGCTTCATGACGGCGGAACAAATTGGGGGAGCTACTACACAAAAAATGGGAAGAACGGCGAAATGCTCGAATATGGCGACGATGTCTATATTGTCGTCAATATTGCGGGCAAACCTTGCCCAGCCGGTTCGGGAATGTAGTAATTCCAAAATAGAATCCTCACAAAACAATTTAATCACAAAGCTTGCTCAGAAATAGGGGAAAAGGAGCGCTGATCAGAAACACCGCTTTCCTAAGATTAGTTTACATAATATTTATTATGATAGGTTGCAATGGCAAATTATGGGCATTATAAACCTATATAATTAGGCTGGATTGTAAGTATATGTTAGAAGCTTCGATAGATTGTTTTTCAGATTTGACCTTTGGGTTATCAAATCCAAAAAACCGTGTTCGAGGAAGAATTCGGAACTCTGAAATCCTTCGGGTAGGTCCTGGCCAATTGTTTCCTGAATCACTCGCGGCCCGGCGAAACCAAGCAACGCCGATGGCTCAGCAATGATTATGTCTCCGAGACTCGCGTAGCTTGCCATCACACCAGCTGTGGTAGGATGGGTTAAAACGGAAATGAAGGGCAAGCCTGCCTCGTGCAAAAGTGTTAGTGCTGTGCCCGTTTTCGCCATTTGCATTAGGCTAAGGATAGACTCTTGCATTCTCGCGCCGCCGCTTGCGGAGACAATCACGAGCGGAATTTTCCTGTCGAGTGCGCGTTCGATCGCCCGTGTTACTTTCTCGCCCAACGCGCTTCCCATCGAACCGCCGATGAATTTAAAATCCATTATAGCAATGCTAATTTGAGTCGAGTTTATCGATCCTATTCCTGTTATTACAGCTTCATTAAGGCCGCTTTTGTGATATGCCGCTTGAAGTCTATCGGTATATGACTTTGTATCATAAAATGATAGCGTATCTATTGATTTTACGTTGGAATCGAATTCCTCGAAAGAACCCTCATCGAGAAGAATAGAAAGATACTCTTTTGAGCCGATGCTAAAATGGTTTGAGCATTTCGGACAAACCCAGAGATTTTTCGCTAATTCGCGTTTATAGAGAATTTCGCCGCAGGAATCGCATTTTGCCCAAAGGCCGTCGGGTATTTCCCTCGGTGATTGAACTACTGGCCCTTGACGCTTTTTTTTCTGAAACCAAGACATATTTTATGCTCCATTCGATTTCCCGAAATATAACATCATAACACCGCAGGTCAAAGATTTTTTTCGTTTAACATCGAAAGCATCTTCCAAAGGTTGTCCGAGGATTTTTTAGAGGCTTCGAGCACCTCGTCGTGGGTTGTCTCTCCCCCTTCGTAATGGGCAATCATTGCATTCGAGATTCCCGTTATTCCTGCAACACTCATTCCAAGACGCTTTGCCTCGGAAGCCTCCTTAGTCGTGGACATCGAAACCCAGTCGCAGGACATGAGCCTAAGCATTCGGACTTCTGCCGGTGTTTCATAGGTTGGACCGAGAACACTACAGAATATTCCTTCTGTCAGAGCAACCTTTGCATGCAGAGCCGCTATTTTAAGCGATTCCGCGAGATTCCTGTCGAAAATTGGATAGAGCGACATTCTGGAATCATCCATACGAGAGGCAAATCGGCTAAACTGGAAATCTATCTGGTCAAGCATCAATCCTAAAGAACCTGGGCCTGTGCGAGGATTCAGAGATCCGACGGAACATGTTAGAATTAATGTCTTGATGTTCAATGCGTTAGCAAGGTGCACTTGAAAAAGGAGTTCATTCGAATCGATTCCCTCGTATAGATGTTTTCTTCCTGAGAAAACGAGGGTTTTCATCCCGGAGCCTTTCAACTCGCCGACAATCAGTTCTCCCCCATGTCCGGAGACCGTGGTTGTGGGAAAATCGGGTATATCTGAGTAATTCCAAGATGCGATTCGGTTCAGATAGTTATCGCAAGCCTGCGCCAAACCGGAGCCGCAAACCACAGCAATTGACAAAGTTGTCGATTTGTCTAATCCGTTATTGAACAGCCAGTTAGCGGTATTTATCGCGTGTCTCATAATCGAGGCTTGCCCGGAATGAAATTTCTTAAGTATTTTGGTGATAAGTCATTACTCAGTTTCATATCATAAACAGAATAATATATATTTGCTAATATCGATATAGATATGGCATTAGGCAACTCAAATCCTTTGGGTGGCAAATGGCTTGCGGAGGGTATCGAATCGAAAATGTTCTCATTATATATATCGCCGCAGAAGTCTTTTATTCCTGCATTTGCACAGATTTTTAGGAATTCTTCTATCGAAAAAATATTCGGCTCGATTACACATTCAGGCAAACCATCAATGCAATTCCTATACGCCGCGCCGAAAACTTCACCACGCTTGGCATCGAAAACTGCGGCTATTTTATGCTCTGTGTCTTGCCGAAAATGGGGATAGGTGCAAGCCATGAGGGAATCCACCGGAACGATTGGTTTATCGACCGAAAAGGCAAGCCCCTTCGCGGTCGAAAGCCCAACGCGCAATCCGGTGAAAGAACCGGGGCCTATCGAAACGCCAATCAAGCCGATTTCATGCAAATCTATTCCTGATTCACGCAACAGGAAATCGATATATGGCACAAGCTTTTCGGAATGCGCCGCACGGATATCCACCGCGAGATGACCGCGAACTCGCCCCTTTTCCGAATCATAAAGCGCGATCGAACCAAATGATGTCGATGTTTCGATGCCAAGAATCAGCATATCGGTTCTCCAATCTCGCACAAGATAACTCGAAAGAACTCGCGATGCAAATCAAATCGAATGTGAGGTCTTTAGAAAAGCCCCGTGATATTACCTTCCGAATCGATGTCGATGTCAACCGCAGAAGGGCGTGACGGCAACCCCGGCATCAGCATTATATCGCCGCAAACTACCACCACAAAGCCCGCGCCGGCATTCACATAAACCCTATCGACATCCAGATTGAAATTGCGTGGACGCCCGATTAGCTTCTTATTGTCCGAAAGCGACGCCGGTGTCTTCGCAATTATGATGTGAAGCTTGTCGAATCCCAAGTCTGTGAGTTGCCTCATGTCCGAGCGCGCCTGACGCGTGAAAGTTACCATTCCCGCGCCGAAAACCCTGCGTGCGACTGTCTCGATCTTAACCTGAATCGGCAAATTCGGTTCGTAAATGGGGGTCGCTTTCGCGCCTGATTGGACGCTGTTTTTAACCACCTCCGCGAGATCGACACAACCCTCGCCCCCGCCGTTATAGGGATCGCAGACTACTGCCTCTAAGCCTTTCGTGTTGACATGTTTTAGGCAGATGCGAATCTCCTCGGAATCGTTATCAGCGAATTTATTCATGGCAACAACAACCGGAACGCCGTATTGTTGCATATGTTCGATATGTGCATCGAGATTGTCGAAACCGCGAATGAGCGACTCGATATCCTTCTCCCCCAGTTTGTCTGCCGGAAGACCGCCGTGATATTTCAGGGCGCGAAGGGTTGTTACAATAACAATCGTATCGACATTGAATTTCCCGACCTGCGAGACGAAGTTCATAAACTTCTCGCCGCCAAGGTCCGAAGCGAACCCCGCTTCAGTAACAGTAATCTCCGAATAAGCCTGCGCGAGACGTGTCGCCTGAATCGAATTCGTGCCATGCGCGATATTCCCGAAAGGCCCACCATGGATAATCGCGACTGTTCCCTCCGAGGTTTGCACGATATTCGGCTTGATTGCGTCTTTCAGTAGAAGCGCGAGCGAGCCGACAACCCCCATATCGTCTGCTGTTACCGGTTTTAGCTTACGTGTATATCCGATAACAATCCGCGCGAGACGTTTCTTCATGTCGTCGAAATCTTCCGAGAGACAGAGGATTGCCATTATCTCCGAAGCAACCGAGATGATGAATTTATCTTCGCGGGCAAAACCGTTCTGACGGCCGCCGAGACCGATTACGATATTCCTCAGCGCGCGGTCGTTCATGTCGATAACCCTGCTCCAGGTTATTCTCCGCGTGTCGATATCGAGTTTGTTGCCATGTTGAATATGATTGTCAATCATCGCGGCGAGGAGGTTATTCGCGGCTGTAACGGCGTGAATATCGCCGGTGAAATGAAGGTCGATTTCGTCCTGAGGAAGCACAGTTGACATCCCGCCGCCGGTTGCTCCCCCCTTAATTCCGAATACAGGTCCCAGCGAGGGTTCGCGCAATGTTACGATTGATTTCACACCGATTCGGTTTAGCCCCATCGACAAACCTATCGCCGTCGTGGTTTTTCCCTCGCCGGCCGGAGTTGGAGTTGTTGCGGTTACAAGAACCTGTTTGCCCTTCTCCCTCTCGCGCGCCGAGGAGCACACACGCGGATAAACCTTGGCCTTGTAGGGGCCGTAAAAGTAGAGATCATCCTCTTCGAGTCCGACCTGTTTTACTATTTCTGCGATTGGCTTGAGCTTGTATTCCATATTTTTCTCCTTTGTTTTGCGATAAAATACACATTTTTGCCCGCGCCGTCAATGAAAATGAATAACGGCAAACGAACCTGCGATAATCCTCTACTCTTAATTTTTGTTGACATTTATGAGAGGCGTTATATTTTAAATTGTATATAAGAAAAAAGGAGAAACCATGGCATCCGTCCAACCGATAAATGAATTTTTCGCCGAGATCGACCTCGACGATGCGCGCAAGCAACCGTCGAGAGTGACGCCCTTCCCCCATCAAACCGAAGCTCTGAAAAGCCTCTCCAATTGGTTCGGCAATCAAGAGCCGCCGCGAGGGTGCATACTAACTCTACCGACCGGCGCGGGGAAGACTTTTACAGCTGTCCGTTTTCTATGCACAGGGCCTCTGAATCAGGGCTACAAAGTCCTTTGGATGGCGCACACGCATCATTTGTTAGAACAGGCGTTTTGCACATTCTTGCCGAGAACTCATGAAAAGAGCTACGATATCGGGTCTATTCACGGGCGCGACAGACTCAGGATCAGGGTCGTTTCGGGAACCGAGGGCCATTCGCGTGTTCATCAGATCAAGCGCGAAGACGATATTGTCATTTCGACATGGCAGACCGTGAAAAGGGCTTATGACGATTTCAAACAAGACAAGCTCCGCAACTTTCTGAAATCCGCAAAGGGCAAACTGATTGTGATTTTCGACGAGGCGCATCATACACCCGCCGATGGCAACCGGCGCTTCATGCTCGAGCTTCGCAAGGACTTTCCAAACACCTACTTCCTTGGACTGACCGCGACCCCGACCTACACCGATGAGAACAAAAGAGGACACCTTTGGAAGATCTATCCGCAAGAGATCATCTACCAAGCCAAAGCGAACGACCTGATCGCGCAAGGTATCTTAGCTAAGCCGGTTTTCGAGAAACCGATTCAGACCGATTTTTCACCTGAGTTCAGCGAAAAAGAATTTAGGGAATGGGTAAGAACGAACAAGGATATTCCCGAGAATATTATTACAAATTTGGCTGAGAACCTCAAGCGCAACGACTACATTGTCAGTGCTTATATTGAAAAACAAAAGGAATACGGCAAGACCATTATTTTCGCCGACAGATGGCCTCAATGTGAGTATATCTCCGAGGGGCTTGAAAAAAGGGGTATAAAATCGGGGGCAATATACTCTCAAACAGAACGCGGCGGAACCGTCGATGAACGAAATAGAAAAACACGGGATCACAACGCGAAAGTCCTCGAAGCCTTCAAAAATGGCGATCTCAAGGTCTTGATCAATATAAAAATGTTGACCGAGGGCACCGATGTGCCGGATGTCAAGACGGTCTTTCTCACTCGCCAAACTCGAAGCGAGATTTTGTTCACTCAGATGGTTGGCAGAGCGCTTAGAGGGCCGAAGGTCGGCGGCAAAGACACCGCGAAGATAGTCACATTCATCGACAACTGGCAAGGATTAGTTAACTGGGCAGATTGGGTAGTAATCTTCGGCGAAACCGAAGAGTCAGAGAAAGCCAGAGGCGCAAGACGCATTGTCAAATACATTTCCATCGATCTGCTTCGAAGACTTGCCGCCCAGATGGATTCAGGGATCAATGTTGCAGTCGGTCCATTTATGTCTCTAATGCCTGTCGGGTGGTATCGCGTTCAATTTGAAGAGGCTACCGAGGGAGACGATGTTGAACAGGCATCCGACTTGATAATGGTCTTCGATAACGAGGTCGAGGCATACAAAAAATTCATCGCCGACAGATTGAAGCACAAAGAACAGCTTTCGTCGTTTGAAGACACAATTTTCGATGAAAAAGAGATCGAAAAGATAAATATATGGAAGGAACAATGTTTTCAGGGCATCGAAAGGCTGAATACAAGCGACCTCGAACGCAATCTCTACTCTATTACCCGCCATATCGCCCAGAATTGCCAAGAGCCTGAATTCTTCGCCTTCGAGGAAAGGGACAACCACGATTTGGACAAAGTCGCACAACAAATTCTTACAGAGGATATGAAGCGGAGCGAAGAGGAAACTCTTCTCGATTATGAATATAACCGCACCGACAGGTTCTGGCGGACTTTCTACCCGACCTATCTGCAGTTCAAGACTCAGGTCGATGCGGTAATCAACAGGTTAAGTTGCAAACCGTATGGAGGCACAGGAATTACAATTGTTACTCCTCCACCGGTAGACGACGAGCCAAGCGAAGAGGTAAAAGAGCAAGTAAAAGCCCGTGACGGCTATCGTTGTCTATGTTGCGGCGAGGATAACAAGAGGTTTTTAGAGATTGACCATATTGCGCCCAAATATTACGGCGGCGGCAATGATATCGAAAACCTCCAGACGCTTTGTAGAACATGCAATAATTTCAAAGCAACAAATGAGATGAACTTCCGTTACAATCGCACGAACCTTACCTCACAGCCCATTGAGAATGAATTTCATCCTTTCGTCCAACCGTGGGACTTCTCAAATTCGAATGAGTGGGAGAAAAAGCTCCGAAAAGCGATAAACATGTTTTTCAAGTGCGCGGCGGTTGACTCTGTCGTGGTAGGTCAACGCGGTGAGAAGGCTCGAAATTGGGTTGTCCGGCTTTATGCAGGCAATGACCCGAAATGGCTCAAGGATTATCTGAAAGTATTGCTCAAAGATATAAATAAAAAGAGGCGCACAGCAAATATGTTTAAGATCGAATCGATTTCTGTCACAGCGCCGGATGCTAAAACAGTGGTTATAAAATAGAGCTGTTGACTAATTCAGCACTTAGCGAGCGCTTGGATTTTCCCTCGCCTTCACAGCTCCAACTCTGGAACGCTAATTCCGCAGAAGTCTGTCGGTCTTAGTAGACGCTTTGCCCCTTCTAAAAAATCGCGCCCCTCCCCACCCCAATTCCCTAAAATAAAAACCCCCCCTTTTTCAAGGGGGGGGGTAATTCTACATTATGCATTCATCATTCTACATTACTTAATCACTTCGATCCATTTCGGCCCGGCCATCGCGCCCCACGCGCCGTTCTTGACATGGCAGATCCAGAACCACACGCGACGGTTCGCCGGAATATTCAGATTATAGGAAAACTTCCCCGGATCGAGCGGCGGGATCAGCGGGACGATAGGCTCGCCAGGACGCATCGGCGGTTCCGCCACGCCCAAATCCGTCTCGGCCATGAACACCGCGCACCCGTCGGCATCGCGATGAATATCCGCGGTCAATAACGCCGACCCCGCAACACCCTCGCGCACGACGAAATTCGTCGGTGCATCCTCCCAACTCCCCGGCTGAGGCTCCTCTCCGCCTCCGCCGCCCGAACCGCCGCTGGACTTGCCCCACGGAGTCTCCGTCCACCACTCATCCTCAGGATTCGTGTATAAACCGCGATACCAGTTGAACAAACGCCTTTCCTCGTGGTTGATCGCCTCGCGCGAGATCAACAGCGCGTTCTGCGCGATCTCACGGTCGCGGGTCGCCTCGGCATAGGCCTCGCGATTATCCTCGACAGCCACAAGAAGTCCGGCCACCGCATCCAGCTTGCCCTGCACCGGCAAATACTCCGGTGGCACCGCCGGGACGCAAAGCTCCGCCCAATGGTCTCTGCAGATCTCCGCCTGAATTATAAGCTTATCGACATCCGTCTCGACATCCACGTTCAAGCCGAAATCCGCCAGCATCGAGTCGTCGTCGAACAGCGCCGGAAGAAGCCGCCTCAATCCGACAAGCGAATCCCTGAGCGGCTTGATGGAATTGTCCAAATAGGCGTCGCGCGCCTCGTCCTCTTGGTTTTGCGCGTTCACATACGCAGAAAATTTTGTGTGATAGTCCACGATTAGCGGCGGAATCAAGGCATAATTGGGGTAAAAATCCGCGTCGCCCGAGTGATCGTCGGCGAAAAGCTCGATTCCGCGAAGGAAATTATCGTAATCATCGTAAGCGAACTTATAAGGTATCCTCGATTTCTTGTATTCCGTTGGCATATAACACCTTCTTTCAATTACTTTGTAGTTTGCTTTAATTCTGGGAAGCCTTTTTAGGAAAAAAGAAGACCTTTTTTGGATTTTTCAGTCTTTTATTTTTAAAAAGCAGGCCCCATTCACGAATTTGCAGGCTTTTGTTTGGAAAAAGAAGTCTTTTGTGAGGTCGAGAAAGGCTTTTGCATCGTCAGGGAAGGCTTTTGGGGCACGAGATCAGGCATTTGACGATCAAAAGCAGGCTTTTAACCCGCCAAACCAGACCTTTTTCCGGAGAAAAACTTACGGTGGACACTCGACGACCTTCATCACGCCCTCCTTCCGCGCCCTGCGGGATTTGTGGTTTGCGTTACTTAACAGCTATAAGCAATAACAAATTAAAACCCAAATCTGTCAACCCCTTTTTTCACCTTTCCCAAATTTTTTTTCACGACCCCAATATCATCTCCCCGACCCTGCGCTTGGCCTATTTCTTTTTCGTCGTTTTCGTCTTGCCATTTTCCCATTTCTCATATTTCGACCCGTCGCGCTTGGTGCAAAGTAGATTTTATTTTAGTCCCAACAATACGACAAGAGAATCGATTACTTTTTCATCGCCCAAATTCGTTACTTCTAAGTCAAACTCACGAATGATCAGAAAACTATCCTTTGATAAAGTGGGTAAATCACTTACATGCGCGTGGACTACATAAAAGAAAATCCTATCTTCAAAAGAGAATTTTGTTAAAAAGAACAATGAAAATTTATCCTTAATTGCTAAAGGCACATTTAATTTGAAACTATAATTATCATCTCTTTCGCCAGGTGCTAAATGAAAGTATTCAGGAACCTCATTCTGAAACTTCTCTATTAATACCCTAAAGTTGCTTTCGTTATCAATTGCCGTGCAAGTTGACCTGAAATAGACTCTCTCGGCAGGATAGTCGGAAGTGTTTTCGAGGATTAGTTTTCCTTTCGTTCCAATTGAATCAATATTTCCTCCGCTCTTATCACTCATAAACCTAATAAAACCTAAACCACCTTGAGGATAAACATTAAGATAAGGCCTTCTTCGCTGATAATCTTTTCTAAGATAGGATAAACTTGTATCCGTTTTAGCTAAACCGCTTTCCACTTGGTTTATACTTCGATTTGTTTGGCAAACGCTAATTGCCATTACGATAAAAGCCCCAGCAGTCGCCAAAGCCGATATTATCTGCCACCAAGGTGTTTTATTTCGTTTTTCTTCGCTCACTTCATCGCCTCCTGAATGATCGTTTGTAGTTTATCGGTTATCTTCGGGGTCATCTTCATTTCTTTCTTGAACCCCCGGAAAGGAAGTAAATCTGCTCATTTGCTATAAAATGGATAGTATCACGTTCACTGATTACAAGCATCATATGGGCGAAATCATTACCGAGACTCTGGCAAAAATCATTCTCAACTATTGCCCTTATACCCTCGTCATTCTCCCCTTCGAAACCTTTCTTCCATAGGCTGATATCGTCGTCATCATGTCCGTCCATTAGACGGATATAACGCCGGTCATCGAGCATGCCGAATATTTCTTCTTTCCTTTCGAGACTAAAACGTATAAGATTGAGTGCCATTACTGCGTATTTCATTCTCCCCCCTCGAAATAGCCCTCCACTATTGCGATTTCCTCCGGGGTGAGGCCGTAGAGGCGATAGACTATGGCGTCGATTAGGGCGTCGGTGGCGTCGAAACGGGCGGCGTTCTCGTCGCGGGCGGCGCGGACATCGCGGTGGTTGAGTTCGCGGCCACTCTCGGCGAGGATGTCCATAACCTCGCCCTCCTCCACACTGCCGCCGGTCACGTTGCCCTTGTCCCATTCGTCGAGGATATATCTGCGGCGGGCGAAATCGGTCATGCGCCCGGCGAGGTGGGCGAGTTCATCATGCAGTTTGACATCTTCCGGATTGGAGTGGTCGATTTGTGGGATGGGAATGTCAACGACGTATTGGTAAATCCACCTAAAATAACCTCCAAGATAAGATGGAGCGAACTTGGAGTAATAAAAGGTTATCAGTTTAGAGTTTAAGATACCAAGTAAGAAGTTGTTCGCACCTGGCATTATGTATAGCGTATTAACACAATAAATGTTATTTTTATCGAAGTAGAAATCACCACGTAGGGAAATATCTCTGAATACTATCTTCGGCTTCTCGAATTCTTCGTAGTAGGCGCAGTTGCGCAGTTCCCACCAATGATTGCCTTTGTCCCATCGTTTCTCGAGTTTATCTTGGTATTTAGAAAGATGTTTGAAAATCGCAGGATAGCGTTCAATATCGACCCCTATTTTGGTCAATATCAAATACCTGTCGCGGAATTTGATACTATACTTACGGACATCGTCGCCGACGACGAAGGGCTTGATTATCTCGGCGCTCTTCGGGTCTTCGGCGATAAGCACGTCGCGCTTGGCCTTGTCGATAATGAACGCCTCGTTGAAGCCGGTTAGAATGCCGCGATATATCTTGCCCTCGACATATTCGCCCAATGGGGTTCCGGCGGTTTTCATCTTATCGAGTATATTCTGGACATTTATTGGCACAAGGGTATATCCGGTAACATCCATTGATTTTTTTTCTACGGGGTATCTATTCTTAAGCACTTCTTCGTTCAGGCTTTCAAAATCGAGTCTTTTAATTGGTGCGAACCAGGTTTTGCCTTCACCGCTTTTACTTATGACAATAATCATGGGGAAAGTCGCGGCATCCTGAAAAACGGGCAGTTCTCCGAAGTCAATAATCTTCTCGATATTGAAATCAACGAGGTATTTGCGCAGGGATTCCCCGTAATTCGACCTCATCCACTTATTTGAAACTATGTATGAGAAAACGCCGTCTTTGTTCAGGTTCTTCAAACCTCGTTCGATGAAATATGTATATAGGTCCGCCGTTCCCTGGTAGCATTCATATAGTGCCGATAGTTTTTCTTTTATATCTCCGATTTCTTCGGCGCGGACATACGGTGGGTTTCCTATGACCACATCGAAGCCGCCGTTCTCCAGTTCGGGGTCGCCCGCGCTCAAATCCGTCTTGAACCACACCTCCGGGAACTCCAGCTTCCAATGGAAAAAGAGCTTTTCCTCGGCAATCTTCAAAGCGGTTTTCACATGGCGTTTCTCGTCGCCGTTGGGTTTGTCCTTCGGCCTTTCCTCGCGCGGCGGGTCGAAGATTGTCGGGGTCGGTTCGGGGGCGGGCGCGGTTTCCGGTTCTTCCGGCTCCACCACGGGAATTCCGGCGTCGAAGGCGAGGGTTTCGATTCGGTTAATCAGCTCGTCGAGGTCCGCGCCGCTACGGTCGAATTCCATGAAATGTCTCGCAGAGAGGGCGGTGTCGATTCTGTTCTGGAAGGGCAATAGCCTTTCGACGGCGCTCTTGAAAAGCTCTTCGGAGGCGTGGACTTCGGCCATGTCGGTGTCGCGGTGCATTCCGATGGCGGCCATGTCTTTGACGGCTTCCTTGAACTCGCGCAGTCTGTCCGAGCCGAGAACGGCGTCGCCCAGATCGAAATAGCCGATGAGGGAGTTGCCTTTTTTGAGGTGGTGGTCGAGGAACTGAAGCGGCTCCTTCTCGTTGAATGTGTGAAGCCATATCGCCAGCTTTGCCAGCTCGACGGCGAAGGGGTTTATATCGACGCCGTAGATGTTGCGCTTTGCGATGAGCCTCGCCCAGAAGCGCTCGTTGCCCTCGCCGGTGAGGTCGCGGGTTATCTTCTCGCGGTCGTCCCATTCGCCGTAAATCTCGCTGACGGTGTCGGTGATGTCTCCGAGTGCGCATGTGATGTTGCCGTTATCGTGGAATTCGAGTTCGCCGATATGCTCGACGATGAAGTTCGCGACATAGTCTATCGCGCGGATGAGGAAGTGGCCGCTACCCATTGCGGGGTCGAGGATTTTCAGGTCGAGGATCTTTGCCAGCGGTTTTTCGACGAGGCAAACGACCGCATCGTTTTGGATAGTCGCGATTTCGGAGAGCTTTTCGCCGACGGTGTGCGAGACGATATATTGGACGATGTAGTCGGGGGTGTAGTATGTTCCGGTGTTCTTGCGTTTGGTCGGTTCGACGTCGAAGAAAGTCCACTCGGCGGGGAATTTCAGTTCGATGTTCTTGCCGCTTCCGACCTTGCCCTTGTAGCAGAAGTCGAAGCTCGCGCCGGTTTTTGGCTCGTCGAACAGCAGAAGCCGCTCATAGATGTTGCCGAGGTGTTGGACATCGAGACTTCCGTAGTCGAGGGTTTCCCCGGAGGGCGAGAAGAGCAGGAGCTTGAGGGCTGTCGCGATGGAATAGTCGTCGATACGCTCCTCGTCGATTCGCCTTTTACGGAACAGGCCGCCGTTGTATTGCGGCACGCCGAGGTCGGGGTTGCCCTCGTTCACCCATTTGAAAATGTCGTAGAGTTTCGACTCGAAAAACGAGCTTGCGTGAATGGAGAATTCTTTGTTCGACTCGCCGAATACGATTTCTCTTTCGTCGATTTCAACGGGCGCGCCTTTGAGTTCTTCGCCGAATATCTTTTTGACTTCCTCCGGCAGGTTCACGAAGAAGTCCAGTTCCTTGCCCTTCGAGAACAGCAGGAAGATAAGGCGATAGACGAAATAGATTGCGTCCTCGTAGGCTTCGGCGCGGGTGGGTCGGCTTCCGTTCTTTCGAGTTTCGCGCCAGTAGCCGTTGAAGATCGCCAGAAGCGCGGGATATGCCTGCTTGTGGAGTTCTTCCTTGACCTTTTCCTGCGCTTCCTGCGCGGCGCGTTCTATTTCGTTCAGGAATGCGGCGCGGTTCTCGAAGGCCTCGCGCCGGAAGTAGTTATAGAAAAGCTTGGCGGCGGTTTTGCGGGCTTCGATGTTAGTCTCGTCGTTTTCTCCAGTAACTATGTCTTTCAGTTTGAAGCCGAGGTAGCCGGTTTTTCCATAGCGGTAGAGCCGCCATTCGTAGCCGTTGGTGAGGATTCCCCATTTGATTGCGTTTTCGCTTCGGGCATAGTATTTATCGAGGTAGTCGCGGAGTTGTTTTTGGTGCTGGTCGAGGTTCGCGTAATGCGGTTTGGCCTCGACAATGCAATAGATGCCTTCGACCGAATCCCCGCTTGACCCGGCTTCGCAATTCTCTCTTGAATTGAAGAAAATTAAATCGGGTCGTTCTTCTCTAACACCGGTATTGCGTAGTCGAATAGCGTTATTGAAACCGAGCTTCTCAAATACGGGGCTAATAAAATTATCGATTGTGTTTTCTTCGCGACCAACGGCGAGATTGGAGAAAATTTCTTCGAGTCCGGCCCAGAAATTATCGGGTGGTTGCGTAGTGTTGTCGGCGCGCTTCTCGAAAAAATTGCGGTTAATCGGCTGGTTGCTAACCTGCCCGCCAAAAACGATGAGTCCGGCTTCGATGAGTTTGTCTATTTGGTCTGCCATTTTTTCTCCGTTTTTTCAATTTTTACAGAGGCAATATAAATTGCGATTTCGGTCGGCGCAAGGGGAAAGGATTCACGGGAAAAGTATTTCGTCCCTCTGCTCAAGTGCGCACAATTGCAAGGGTTTGGAACGAGGGAAGTTTTGTAAATGGCAATGTTTGGGCGGTTGTTGTTCTCGGTTTTTTTGGTTCATCGATAGAATTGTGTTGATAAATTGGGCTTTTCAACAGATATTGCTATTTGTTATTCTCAAATGGAGTCTGAATGGAACAATATCACGGAACAAACATCGAAGAAAGCACGGTTTCAATACATCAGATTTTGGGTTACATCCTGCTGTTTATCGGTATTGGCATGTGCATTTGGGTGTTTTTCAGCGCGGTCAATCTATTCAAAAACCCGAACGACGCCCAGTTATTCGAGATGATGTTGCCTTTTAAAAGCGGTTCCGACCCCATCCTCGTCGATGATACCGTCGTTCACCTTCCGAGGGAGCTTTATTTTGCGCTCGCCTTTATCGTGTCGATCTTTGCCCTTTCGATTGCAGGATTCATTGGCGGTGCTTTTCTTTCGGGCGGAGTCGGGCTTCTGAATCCAACTGGAGAGAAGCTCGAGAAGCGGATCGAAGAGCGAGTTAAACAAATCGAACGAAAACTTAGCGATTCATTCAAAGGAAATTGAAATGCCAAGCACAAACCCATCGGAAAGGCCTCTCTGGCCGATAACTCTCGCCGCAATTTACGCTCTTATCTATTTCATCATCGATCTTGTTGTTGGAATCAAGGTGTTACAATTGCCGAATACGTTGTCCCAGATGCCGTTCCCATATAACATCATCGCCCAAGCGCCGCAGGTTCAGACCTTCTCCAATTGGGCGGGCAACATTCTGCTTATCCTTTCGGCATGTTTCTTTCTCGGCGGAATCGGAGTGTTTCTCAAAAAGCGCTGGGGTTTGTATTTCATGATCTTTGCCGCGATCGGGCAAATCGTCAGCACGATATATGTGGGATACTCGTATTACACGAAAGCCTTCCCCGTTCTCCAAGAAATATTCCTTTTTGCCGGTCCGCCTGCGAATGCGTGGATGTATGACATTACCGGAGTCGTGTTTTTCAGCGAGATGTCAACGTTGCTCCCACAGCTAATTCTGATATTCACATTCCTGTTGTCGTCGCCGAAAAAGTTCCTCGCTCTCGAAACGAAGGGTTAAATATTAGCTCTTTCATTCGCGACGTCTTCGCTTGCAATAGCACAGTTTCTGCTATATCTTATATTCATGTTGAGTCTGCGCGAAATATCATATTCTCACACCCGGAAGGTTCTCGACAGGATTTCTTTCGATGTCGCCCCCGGAGAATATGTCGCCATTACAGGCCCTAATGGTTCCGGTAAAACCACGCTTGCCCTAATTATCGCAGGCGTCATTCAACCTGAAAGCGGCTCGATAGAATATTGCGGAGTGGACTATTCGAATGGGGAGAAACTCGACACCCTTCGGCGTGGGGTCGGATTCCTATTCCAAGACCCGGAAGACGGCATTCTTACGACCTCGGTGGAGCGCGAAATTGCCTTCGCCCCGGAGAATCACGGTCTTCCACCCCATTTAATTAGAAATCGCGTCGAAGAGCTTGCCGATGCCTTCGACCTTCGCGATATTCTCAAGAAGCCTCTCGACGAGCTTTCCGGCGGCGAACTCGAACGAACAGCTTTCGCATCCGCGGTTTCTTTCGACCCGAAAATTCTCATTCTCGACGAACCGGAGAGCTATCTCGATTTTGCCGGCAGGAAAAGGCTCGCCGAGGAAATCCAACTTCGGCAAAGAAACGGCACAGCGATAATTCACATCACACAGTCTCCGGCTGTTCCGGCGCATGCGAGCAAGACTATATCCCTTGGGTATTTGCCAATGGAAGAACCTCGTCGCAGACTTTCGATTTCTGATTCTTCATCCACCCCTGTGCTCGAAATCGAAAAACTCTGCTTTTCCTATAATGGGCGGAAAGTCCTATCAAACATGAATTTCCAGCTTATGCGCGGTGAATGTGTGGCAATTCTCGGCAAAAGCGGAGTCGGGAAGACTACCTTCGCAAGGATCGCTACCGGTCTTTACAAAGCCGATTCAGGAAAAATCAGCTCCTATGGCAGGGCTGGGTTGAGTTTTCAATATCCCGCACGTCAGCTTTTTGCAGATACAGTTCTCGATGATGTTACTTTCGGCCCGAAATCACTCGGCATGTCTGAACCTCGTGAATTGGCGGTGGGAGCACTTCGAAAGGTCGGACTGGATGAGTTGAAATTCGAATGTTCCCCCTTCGAGCTATCCGATGGCGAACAGCGTCTTGTTGGGCTGGCCGGTGTCCTCGCTATCCGTCCGGATTATATCTTTTTCGATGAACCAACAGCCGCTTTGGATGTTTTCGGGCGCGCGAGATTTCTTGAAATCGTCGAAAACCTTACTGCAGAAGGCGTTGGAATGGCTATTATCACTCACGACTTACGAATTGCAGAGCAGGCTTGTTCACGAGCCTTAATTCTCGAAAAACAAGGCTCTTCAAGAGAGCTAACAATAGACGAAATACTTGCCGATTCAAATTTACGTCGCTCGATTGGAATCGGCATGGAAGATGAGATATTTGGAGGCATTTAATGGCAAAAATATTAATCTTATTGCTTTCGATAGCGGCCTTTTGCACAGGGTTCGAGCTTGCTATGGAATTTCAACTGCCTTCGAATATCGAGCCTATTTCGTTAGAGGCCGACGGTACCGGAAGACATTTCATTCTCGATTCGAGTGGCCATCTCACAGCCTTCGACGGCGACACACTCGTTGCAGAAATAGATCCAACTTCCAAATCGGTAACCTGGATAGAACCTTGCGATATGGATTTCGCATCGGGGTGGCTCTATATTGCCGACAGAAGCGGCTCCGCGATTTACATTACGGATAAATATCTTCGTTCGCCGGCTCGAATTGGCCTCGATCTCGACGGCGAATCGGTTCGTCCCTCGAAAATAGCGGTTTCCAGTGACGGCCGAATGCTTATCTGGGATTCCGACCGCGCGGAATTAATGCTGTATAAAGATTGGCGTGAAAAAACGCCTATTTCACAACCTCTGCCAATAGCTGTTTACCCCGAAAATATCGAACTTACATTCGATTTTGCAAAGAATGCTTTTTTTGTTCTTGTCGGGGATAAGATTCTCGAATACTCGATTCTCGGCGGTTTTCAGAGAATAATAGACTTTTCTTCGCAGGATAGCGATTCAAGGTTACTCACAGCAGGAACTATCGACGGGAATTTCTGTCTAATCGATAACAGAGGGGTCTGGCGGCTTGACGATGATTGGGCTTTCCGCTTGAAAGCAAATCCATCAATCGCGGAGATTTCACTACGTGGCAGAATAGTCATAGTGGAAGAGAAAACACTTAAAGTGTATAAGTAAGTGAAGCTAAGTATTGTCATAATATTCATAGTATTAGCCATTTCATTATATGGCAGTGTCCGAGAATTACATATGCCAACCTCTGAAGCAATCACTCTTCCTGATAGTTTCATAATACAACTCAGCGACACTATATTCTGCGGCGAGAATGCTCTTTCACACGAAGATTACATCTTAGACTATTCCAATGGCAATATAGTTTTCCATGAAATACCACCGTGCGATACGCTTCGAATTACCTATTCATATCTCGATATTAAAATTCCTCTGCGGCTCCAAAACAGGGTGCCTACAGGAAGCGGGGGCCAGCTATATCGAACCCCTTCTCCGACGAAAAATCTTGGGATGTTTCCAGATGGGAGCCGCCTCGTTCACTCCGGAAGCCTTCTTCGGGGAGTAAAAATCGGCTCTCGCAGAGATGCGACGATAGAATCGGCATTCCAGCTCGAGGCTTATGGCGAGGTTGGCGAGAATATAGAAATTACAGCCGTCCTAAGCGATCAGGATTTGCCAATCCAACCGGAGGGCACCTCCGAGAAAATCGCCCAACTCGATCAGGTCTTTATCGACATCTCTTCGCCGCATTTTGGCGCAACGTTTGGCGATTTTACGGCGAAATTCACGCCCGAAGCCCAATTCACAAATTATGAACGAAGATTATCCGGGGTGAGGATGTCAGGATCTTCCGATTTAATCTCCGGAGAGGCTGTCGGAGCGGTTTTGGAAGGCGTTTGGGAAACCTACGAATTCAACGGAATCGAGGGAAGTCAGGGACCATATCCAATCAGAGCAGGAAGAAGAAGCTCGATACAAATTCTTGCAGGAACCGAAACTGTTTGGCTCGATGGCGAGAAGCTTCGCAGGGGTGCTTCCAACGACTACACAATCGACTACAATCTCGGACAAATCACTTTCACAAATAACAGGCCAATCGGCGCGCAAACTCGCATAGTTGTCGATTTTCAATACACCGATCTCGATTACAGACGCAGTTTTTACGGTGTAAACGGCGCGATATCGCCCCACGAGAATATTAAATTCTATTTTGCAGGAATGACAGAGCTCGACGATCCAGACAACCCGATAAACTTCGACCTGACAGAACAGGAGCGTCTGATAATAGAACTCGCGGGCGATGTTGCCGAATCCGCTTATGTATGGGGGGCTTCGATTTCGGATAGCGGCAATTATGCTCTCGTCGATTCGGGAATGGAAACACAACATTTCGAATGGGTAGGCGGTGGTTCTGGCGGTTGGGACGTCTTTTTTTCCAATGTCGGTTCGGGAAACGGAGATTATTCACTATCCGGCGGTGTTTATCGATGGGTGGGAATCGGAAACGGAAGTTATTTACCATTAAAATATCTGCCCCTGCCTGCTGGACAATCCATAATCGATGCGGGTTTGGTATTCACCCCAACTGAAAATATTCAAATTTCTGCCGAAGCCGCCGCATCAAATTTGGATAGAAACAGATTATCCACCAAAGGCGATAACGACAACACCGGCGGCGCTTTGAACATCAAACTCAAATCGAAACATGAGCTGATGACAGGCGGAAAGAATTATGGGAACATTAGCATTGCTGGAAACTATCGTCGCAAAGAACAGCGGTTTGCGGTTATCGGCAGAATGGACGATGCGGAATACCTTCGCGATTGGGGTCTCGAAGGAGCGCGTGGCGGCGAACAACTCGCAGATGTTAGCCTAAAATATTCGCCACTCCAATCTTTAGAATTATCGGGAGGATACGGCTACAATGAGGTCGGAGAAACTTCCAGCAGACGCATAAACTCAGGTATAAGACTGAATACGGAAAAGAACAAAGGCTCGATTAATTTTTCGCGGACATCGGCTGTGAATACTTGGGATAGGTTATGGGGCGATTTTTCAGGCGACTATTGGGTTTTCATGCCGGCTTTAAGATGGCGTTACGAAGATAATTCCAAACCTTCCGGATTTCGATTTTACATCACAGAACCTTCGGTTAGTTTTAAGTTAAACGAACGCTTAATAATCACACCGTCTTACGAATACAGAGAAGATGAAATCTATAGTTCACTCGGCGAAACAAGACAACTCAGTGCGATCACAAAAGCTTACAAAATTAAAGGCGAAATCGCCGGGTGGAGTCTCGCTTTTTCCCGACGCGATTATAACGATAAAATTGGAACATCTGACCTCATAACCGACCTCGCCTCGGCGAACGGAAGTTTTCGAATCCTTTCGCCACAGATTTCAGGACGGATTCGCTATGAGCTTTCCCGTAACCAAAGTGAAATCCTCGAACCATATTATCTATTTGTTGGCGAAGGGCTTGGCAATTACGAATTCGACGAGGACAGAGGAGAGTATATTCCCTTCCCGGGCGGTGAATATCTTAAAGAATACCGCTCCACCGGAGATTTTACACCTGTTATCCGTTCGGATTTTCGCGCAAATCTTTCTGCAAAACCCGGAAAGATTCAAGGAACAAAACTAGCGAGCCGAATATTGAAACAACTTTCCGCAGACGGACTTGTTCAAGCCGAGGGGCAAACACGCGCTGAAACTGGGAAATCTGTTATTCTCGATCCACGCGATATGAACGAAAATCCCGATCTTCTAACAGGAAATTTTGTGGCCGAGGGCAACCTGCGTTACGGTGCAGGCTCACGAAGTCTCAACATCCGCCGCAGATTCAGCAAATACCGCAATACTCAATACACAACCGGCGAGGAACTTCGGTGGGGCGATTCATATGCGTTAGAAGGCAGGATAAGTTCTCTAAAATGGGGCAACTACCGCGCGAAGGTCGAGTGGTCTTGGCGTGCGAGATTATATCCTGAAAGCTCGCGAATAGGCAACGATCTTAATGGGACAGAACTTTCCTTAATCTGGACACGGTCGATTTCCAATGCCTTCCAGCTGACGACCGACCTAAGTTATCTTGCGCAAACTGACAGCTGGCCAGTGAATGATGTTACAATTCGAAGATATGCCATCGCCCCGATGGGGAGTTATTTCCTCACAAAGGGCGCTATACGAGCCTCTATCGGATATTCACGGGTCGAGAGCGATGTCGATGCGGGAATATTGCCCTATGAGATGGCGCATGGCGATTTTATCGGCGATAACGGCCGCGCAAATCTCGATATCGACATAAACGTCGCAACCGCAACACTTCTGACCCTGACCTATATCCTCGAAGCCCATTCGGGAAGATTCCCCGAGCACACCGCAAAAGCTTCGGTAAGAGTCAATTTCTAATCCGAACAAGCTCGCAAGAGTGTTATTTTCGAAACCTTTTCTTAAATGATAGCAATAAATCTGCATTCACATTATTTAAAAACACCGGTAATCGCACCTCCCCCCCACCCAAAACCCACTAAAATAAAAGTCCCCCTTGTCAAAGGGGGACTTAGACGGATTATTTATAAGCGACTCGCGATGCGTCGAACAAACCACGCCGTAGGCCGTTGCCTGCTACACCACCTCGATAAGCGCGAAGCTCGCGACACCCTTCTCGACACCGCGCATCGGGATGAAACGATATTCCCACATGCCAATCGGGACATGCATCTCGCGGAATGGCAGAATATCCTCCTCGTTCATCGGCAGATGTTTGTTAACCTCGATCCAATCCTCGGCGCCCGGAACACTGCGGTGAAGCCATCCGATAGTCGATTCCTGAACCCCGCCGTAAACTATCTCGACAACACCGTCGCCCCAATATCTTAGCGTAAACACCCCTGTCGGCCCCGGCCACGCCGGAAATTCCTCCGGCTCCGGCTCCGGTTCAGGCTCGGGCTCCTCCCCGCCTCCGCCGCCGCCATACTGCTTATTATACGGATCGAAGCCGTAATCGATGAGGCGCGTGTCTTCCCGGCCCTGCGGAAGCGTTTTCCATAGCCATTTTCTAATCGGAGACAATACCTGAATGAAATCTGTAAGCGCGATATTGCGGTCTTGAATTGCCGTTCTGCGATTTTCGAAAAGGTCTGTTACTTCGGCGAGGGCCGAGATAAAGCTCGTTGTCGCGGTGTCGATAGCGGCGATGTATGCCGGCGGAATCGGATAGGCAACATTGTCGTGCACAGCGAGTGCCGCCTGCACCGAGGTAAGATACTGTTTCGCCTTTTCGTCGTCGGCGGGATAATCCTTGTCGAGAAGGAGGATATGGTTGAGCTCCGCCGCGTCGTCGGGGAAGGCGTTCTCGATATATACTGCGAGCATGCTCAATGCCTTTTCGGCGTCGAGGTCGAAACCGTCCTTTTCCTCGACTTTGAGGTCGTAGGCCGGGCCGACAGTATCGGCAATTGTGGCTTTGGTCTTGAGGTCAGCGAGGAGGGCGTCGAGCCGTGTGCGAGTGGCCGCGACAAGCGCCCATAGATAGCCGTTGGCGATAGCATTGTCGTCGGCGATAACAATCAGATCGCCCTGATGAATATACTCCGCGAGTGCTTTGTTTGGTCTGTTTGCCATGGTTTCCCCCTTTCCCGCTCTGCGGGATGTTTGGTTTGCGTTACTTAACAGCTATAAGCAATAACGAATTAAAACCCGAATCTGTCAAGGACTATTTTTTCATTTTCCCAAACTTTTTTTCGACCATCTCAGTTAGAAGATTCTTTTTCCTTCGACCAGATATCCGCGTAGTTCTCGGCTTGTTTTAAGATCTGCTCCGTGGCGATAGCCTGCTTATCGGGCGGATAGCCGTATCTACGGAGAAGGCGTTTAACTATAACGCGCATACGGGCTCGCAGATTCTCTTTTATCTCCCAGTCAATCGAGGCGTTGTTTCTGACCCTATCGACGAGAACCATCGCGAGTTCACGAAGCGTTTCCTGTCCGAGAACTTCTTGTGCGCTTTCGTTATCAGCGAGGGCATCGTAAAAAGCTAACTCTTCGTAAGATAGATTTAGCTTCCCCCCTCGCTCGTCCTCGAATCTTATCTCCTTTGCAATATCAATCAATTCATCGATTACCTGCGCGGCAGTTAGGAGTTTATTCTGGTATCGCTTTATCACCGATTCCAACATCTCCAGAAGCTTCTTCGACTGGATAATGTTCTTCTTTGACCTCACCTGAATTTCGTCGTTTATCAGCTTCTTCAAAAGTTCGAGGGCCAGGTTCTTGTTCTTTTTATTCTTTAAACCGCTTAAGAACTCATCGGACAAAATCGAAATCTCAGGCTTATCTATCCCAGCCGCCTCGAAAATGTCGATGACCTGATCCGATTTTATCGCCTTATCGACTACATCTCGAATTGCCGTTTCGATTTCGAACTTCGTCCTGCCGGAGCCTTTCTTCTCGAATTTCACAAGCCGGGACTTCACGGCCTGAAAGAAACCGACTTCATCTTTTATCTTGAGAGCCTCATCATCGGGGATGGATAGAGAGAAAGCCTCGGAAAGGGCTTTAACCTGCCTCAAAAGATTCATTTTCCCATCCTCAAGGCCGAGAATATGTTCTTCGGCTTCGAGGATAATCGTGAGTTTGCCCTGCGTATCTGCACCGAAGTAACGTCGATAATTGAAGCCTTCGAAAAGCCCCCTCACAACTTCCAACTTCTCGAGCATAACCTCGATAGCCTTTTCCTGCATCAAAGCCGGGTCACCCTTGCCGCCGCTTTGTGTGTAGAATTTAAGAGCTTTTCTTAGTTCGGAGGTAAACCCGATATAATCGACGATAAGCCCGCCGGGTTTGTCGAGATAGACCCTATTCACTCTGGCTATAGCCTGCATAAGGTTATGCCCCTTCATTGGCTTATCGACATACATTGTGCCGAGACACGGAACATCGAAACCCGTAAGCCACATGTCGCAAACAATCACCAATACCAGAGGATCTTCGGGTTCTTTGAATCTATCGCCTATCAAACGGCGCTGGTCTTTCGTTGTATGTAGCTTCGATAACTCCGGGCCGTCGGAAGCTCCGGCGGTCATCACAACCTTAATCTTGCCCTTCTTTGGGTCGTCGTCGTGCCAGTCGGGATGACGCCGAACGATTTCATCAAAAACCTTCGCGGCTATTCGGCGACTCATCGCAACGAACATCCCCTTGCCGGGGAAAACCTCGCGCCTCGCTTCAAAATGATACAGCATATCATCGACAACATTCTTTATTCGAGGGTCAACACCGGCGATAGCCTCCAGTTTCGTCCATTTGGCCTTCGCTTCCTCCGTAGCGTCGAAATCCTCCTCTTCAAGCTCCTTATCAAGTTGCCTTATTAGCTTTTTCCCTTCCTCTTCGAGCCGAACCTTGGCCATCCGGCTTTCGTAGTAAATCTTTACGATAGCCTTGTCCGCCTCCGCCTGCTCGATGTCGTAAATATCGATGTAATTTCCAAAGACAGCCGGTGTGTTCCTGTCGGTGAACTCTATCGGCGTTCCGGTGAATCCGATAAACGAGGCGTTCGGCAGTGCGTCGCGAATGAACTTTGCCAATCCGTATGTAACTTTTTGCCCGGTCGGGTTGCCGTCAGCGTCCTTCAAATCAATCGTTCTTGCCTTGAATCCGTAATGGCTACGGTGCGCCTCGTCGGCGATAACAACGATATTCGACCTATCAGAGAGAAGAGGATATACCGCCTCGCCCTCCTCAGGATAAAACTTCTGAATTGTCGAAAATACAATCCCGCCCGAAGCTACTCTGAGTTTATTCATCAAATCGGCGCGGCTCTCCGCTTGAACAGGTGTTTGTCGGAGAAGCTGTTTCGAGGAGCAGAAGGTATCGAAAAGCTGGTCGTCGAGGTCGTTGCGGTCGGTGATTACGACAACAGTCGGGTTATCCAACCCCAAAACAAGTTTGCCGGTATAGAAAACCATCGAGAGCGATTTCCCGCTTCCCTGCGTATGCCAGATAACCCCCGCTCTTCTATCGCCGGATTCCGAAGTCGCAATCTTGGTGGTCTCAAAAGCCTTTTTCACCGCATAATACTGATGATAATAAGCAACCTTCTTAATCGGC